>SMTZ1_10007541_pt1 | contig 11410 bp, 8 predicted proteins | sample DeeMarSWOR136_30_FD_25667 | JGI IMG/M metagenome (IMG submission 25667)
CGTCGCTGCCGAGCATATTGCACATTATTCTGCGGAAATATTCATGCCTCGGATATGACAGGAAGCTCCGCGAATCCGTCAGCATGCCGACGAATCGGCTCAGCAGGCCCATATTCGAAAGAACGTTCATTTGTTCTTCCATACCGTCTTTTTGGTCGAGGAACCACCACGCCGAGCCGTATTGCATCTTACCGGGCACTGAGCCGTCCTGAAAGTTGCCGACCATTGTCGCACACAAGGCGTTGTCTCTCGGATTAAGGTTGTAGAGAATCGTTTTGGGCAGTGTATTGTTCACATCCAGCCGGTCGAGGAATTTTGAAACGAGGAATTTTGAAAGCGCTTGGCTTATCTGCAAATCACCTATCGAATCGCATCCGATATCCGGGCCAAGGGCTTTGAACATCCGCGTACTGTTATTTCTAAGAGCCCCTAAGTGGAGCTGCTGAACCCAGCCCGATTCGTAGTCTATCAGGGCGAATTCGACCATCATCGCTGATTTGAATTTGAGGCGATGTGATAAATCCAAATCTTTGCCTGACCTTATCCTGTCAAATATCTTTTCGATTTCTTTTTCGGTATAGTCCTCAGCGTAAGCGGTATCTAATCCGTGGTCGGAGAGCCGACAGCCGTTTTTGTGGAAATAATCGTGGCGTTTACGGATTGCTTCGATGTACAAGTGGAAGCTGGCTATTTCCATATCGCAGATTGCTTCGAGCTTGTCGATAAATACATTCAGGTCTGTAATGTCCTCAACGGCCATTGCCTTGTCCGGCCGAAAGGCGGTATGAACTTTGATTTCAAAGCCGTCGGCTCGAATTTTTTTATGATGCTCTAACGAATCGAGCGGCCCTTCGGTGGTGCAGACCAGCTTGACGTTGGCTTTGCGCATTATGTTGCGGACGCTATATTCCGGCGTCCTTAACATCTCACTGCAGGTCTCGTAAATTTCCTTAGCGGTTTCGGGGCCTAATAGTTTGTCTTTTACGCCGAAGGGCTTTTTCAATTCCAGATGCGTCCAGTGATAGAGTGGATTTCGGATACAGTATGGAACGGTTTGTGCCCATTTCTCGAATTTTTCATAATCATTTGCGTCGCCGGTAATATATCTTTCTGCTATCCCGTTTGCTCTCATTGCCCGCCATTTGTAATGGTCCCCGTACAGCCAGGCCTGTGTGAGGTTCTCGAACCGATGGTCGGAGGCGATTTGGTCGGCCGGCAGATGACAGTGATAGTCATAGATAGGCATCTTTTTTGCGTGCTCGTGATAGAGAATCTTCGCGGTTTTGCTTTGCAGCAGGAAATCTTCTGTTAGAAATTGCTCGGCCATTTGGTCTCCTGAGGTTATTGGATATCGCTGCTGGTTAATTACTCTGCTTTGTTTTGGCCGTCTTGGTCGGATGGCTTCTTAGGCTCGGGTTTTTTGAACTGTGCCATTTTCTTGGCCCAGTCGGCCACTTCGCTCTTGGTCTTCGTAAGCCGTTTGGATTCCTCTTTTGGCTGTTGTCTCTCTTCCTCACAGACCTTACGTATCCAATATGCGTATGCTATCCATCCGATTATCAGGGCAGGTACGGCGATTAGCATAAAGATTTTATACAGAGACATAGTATATTTCCTCTATATTAACCGATTATCTCTCTAATTCCGGCCAATTTGGTATTCCCTCAAATAATACCCGAATCCCCCGCAAAGGTCAACATATAGCGTATAACGTTTAATGAATTATGAATCGAACTACGAAGACCACTCAGTAAGTTTTGCTCACAATGGATTATGATACCAATTGTATTTAATTACTGTGCTCCTTGTGTTTAAGACAAAAGTGTGGCAGCCTCAAGCGGAGTACCCGCTTTCGCGGGCACAAGCTTGGGGATGGTTTAATGGCCGTTATGCAAAGCGCAACATTTAACTCCAATTGGTATTAGGTACCCAAAATCTTTTTCAAGCCTTTGACGAGTCGGCCGATGCCCTCGGCGGCGGTCTTTTTCTGAAGCGCTCCATAGGCAATCCGCAGGTAGCATTTGTCCTCTATGCCGAAGGTCATCCCCGGAATAACAGCTACTTTGTGCTCCTCAATCAATTGTTTTACAAGTTTCATCGGGTCCAGGTCTTCGTGCACCCGCAGCAGAAAATAGAACGCTCCATCGGCCCGCGGGACGGTTACTAAATTTCTGATGCTGTTCAATTCATTCAGGAACATTTCACGAATTTCGATAGTCATCCGCAGCTTTTGGCGGCAGTAGTCCGCCCCCGCCCGCATTGCTCCGACCGCGGCCCACTGCGAGATTACCGGCGGACAAATTAAAATCGTGTCCTGAATCTTCCTGATTGGCATATATAGATGTTCCGGTATGACCATCCACCCGATGCGCCAGCTTGCAAAACCGTAGGCCTTGGAGAGGGAAAACAGCGAGATAGTATATTCGGCGCAGCCGGCAATCGAGCCGGGCGAAAAGTGCCTGGCACCATCGTAAGTAAAATACTCGTATGCTTCATCGTTGATGTGGTATATGCCGTTGTCTCGGCAAAGCTTGTTAACTTTCCGAAGGTCCGATTCGCGATACACCGCCCCGGTCGGATTGTTCGGTGAGATAGTGACAATGGCCCGCGTTTTCTCGGTAATCGCTGCGGCAATTGCATCTACCTGCAATTGATAATCGTCGTCGGTAGGCACACAGACGGCCTTACAGTCGGCGATGGCGATAGCCATTTCGTGATTGAAGTAGTAGGGCAGTTGGATAATAATCTCATCGCCGGGGTCGGTAATGGCAAGGACTGAGTTGACAAAGCCCATATTAGCCCCGGCGGTCACGACTATTCGGCTGCCTTCTATAGAAATATTATTTTCTGTTGCAAGTTTTGCTTGAATCGCCTCGATTAGTTCGGGAATGCCCTGCACGAGTCTGTACTTATGATTTTCCGTATCGGCTAAAAATGTTTCGATTGCCCCGATGGCTTCCGGCGGCGGGCCGTAATAGGCAACACCCTGGCCGAGCGAAATTGTGCCGGGATTAGCACGAATCAGTTCCCCGACCACAGGGATTATCGGCGACTGAACTAACTGCATCCGGAAGCTGTTGTACATCAATTATTGTCCCCACCGTCAAGCGGTGTAAGTTGAAGCTGCGGTTTCTCCGCCTCGACCGGTCCAGTTCGTATGGAAGAATTCACCACGCGGCTTATCGATGCGTTCGTAGGTATGGGCGCCGAAATAATCACGCTGGGCCTGAAGCAGATTGGCCGGCAGCCGCTCGTGCCGATAACCGTCATAGAAGGCCAGGGCCGAGCTCATAGCCGGCATCGGAATACCCACCTCGACAGCCGTGGTAACTACGCGTCGCCAGGCGGGCTGTGCTTTTTCCACGGCATCCTTAAAGAACGGGTCCAGAAGCAAGTTGGTCAGGTCCGGGTTTTTATCGAAGGCTTCCTTGATTTTACCCAAGAAGACCGAGCGGATGATGCAGCCGCCTCGCCACATCAGAGCGATACCGCCGTAGTTTAAGTTCCAGTTGTGCTCTATGGCCGCGGCTCGCATAAGTTGATAGCCCTGGGCATAGCTGACGATTTTTGCTGCGTAGAGGGCCTCTCGCAAACCGTCAATGAGATACTTTTTATCTGGGGCAAACTTTGACTTCGGGCCTGTTAGGACTTTGGATGCCGCAACGCGTTCTTCTTTCAAGGCTGACAGACAGCGAGCGAAGACGGCCTCCCCGATGAGCGTCAGGGGCTGACCGAGGTTCAGAGACTCGATGGCAGTCCATTTGCCGGTCCCCTTCTGGCCGGCCGTGTCGAGGATAAGGTCGATGACCTCATTGCCGTCCTCGTCTTTATAGGCAAGAATGTCCCGAGTGATTTCTATAAGGTAAGAGTTAAGTTCGCCTTTATTCCATTCGGTTAAACACTCGTGCATTTCCTCGTTTGTCATTCCAAGGCCTTCGCCCATCATCTGGTAGGTCTCGCATATCATTTGCATATCGCCGTATTCGATACCGTTGTGCACCATTTTTACGAAGTGTCCGGCCCCGTTTTCGCCGACCCAGTCGCAGCAGGGCTCGCCGTCGTCTGTCTTTGCGCAAATAGCCTGGAATATTGGTTTGACGTGCTCCCAGGCCGACGGTGAGCCGCCCGGCATAATTGACGGGCCTCGCAGAGCCCCTTCTTCGCCGCCGGATACGCCCGTGCCGATATAGAGTTTGCCCTTACTCTCGACGTACTCAGTGCGCCGCATAGTGTCTGGGAAATGCGAATTACCACCGTCGATGATGATGTCACCGTCTTCGAGATGAGGTAGCAGCTTTTCAATGAAGGCATCGACCGCTGCACCGGCTTTGACCATCAGCATAATCTTGCGGGGCGTCTTTAAGTTCTCGACAAACTCTTCGATGGAATGACAGCCGATGATATTCTTGCCCTTGGCTCGGCCCTCGATAAATTTATCCACCTTCGAGACGGTGCGATTGAAGCAGGCCACTGTAAAGCCCTTACTTTCCATATTCAGGATTAGATTTTCACCCATTACTGCCAAGCCGATAAGGCCGATATCTGCTTTTGCCATTTCTTGTTACTCCTTAAAACAGTCATATTTTATATTATACCCATTCTATTTGTTGATTGCCGACCCGCTGCGACGCATCGCCGTAAGTTGCCTGACCTTGTCATTCCTGCGAAAGCAGGAATCCAGGACCTCCCAGTTAGTATAATGTGCAATTTTTTCGGCAATTTTTAACTATAATTGGTATTAAAAGTGCCTAAAGTGAACTAAAGTGACAGCAAAACTGTCATTCTGAGCGAAGTGAAGAATCTCTTTTTCTTTGGCCGGATCCTTCGGCTTCGCCTCAGAGCTTGCCCTGAGCTTGCCGAAGGGATGACACGTAAGTGTCACTTTAGGCACTTTAGTTCACTTGATATTGTTTCGTATTTCGGATTTCGTGCTTCGTATTTTTTGTCGTTTTGAATATCACCTTTCGTATTTTGTATTTGATTTATTGCTTTGGAATAGTCGGTATATATCCATTGCTCAATCGGTGCAGTACTTCACCGGCGTGTTGAACAACCAAAACGCCTTCGTCCTCTTTATTTTCGTAGTCGCCTATATTTATCTCATCAGGATTCATATAGCCTAAGTTGACCTTTCTGCATCGTTTTTCGCCGATGCCGGTGGCCAGCACGACGTTAACCCGCGGCTTTTCGACGCCGTCAACATAAGTGCCAATGCCTTTCAAATGAGTGGAATGGGCGATAATCCCTCTGGGGATACCCTTGAACTTTTTCATCCGTTTGAGGAAGTAATCGCGGGTATGATAACCAATTTTATCGAGCCATTTGCCGTGGGTGTAGGATATCTCAGTAATGTGCGGCGCATAAATAATCAATGTCCCCCCGTCTGCGAGTATCGGCTCAAGTTTATACATCACCTTGGCGGCCGTCCAGATGTCATCGTACATTTCCGGGGCGATACCAAGAATCGTGTTGTATGCCTTGTCTTTGTACGTGATGTGCACCTGCTCCGATAGGTCCGCCGCCTTTTCCCACGCTTCAATCACCTCCCCGATAAAGATTCCCTTAAGTTCGTTCTCGAGCGCCACAATGGCGAAAAGTTTGTGCGGCATTTTTATAAGCGAAGCTGCCTTCTCGACAACTTTTCGTGTCGGCGTCCATTTGTTGCCGTTTATAACGGGGTTTGTTATCACGGCACTTAGCCAGTGAAAAAAATGAATAATATCGTCGCCTGCGATTCCGGGGAAGATGTATTTGTGCCCACCGGAAAAACCGACAACCTCGTGTGGAAATACCGGGCCCACGATGAAAAACTCATCGTATTCGAAAATCATCTTGTTAATGGCCACGTCAACTTCTTCGCGAAACAGACCACCGCTTATTTCCTCGATTTCGTCGGCGGAAATTCGGCCGATGGATATGAACGTCTCGGCCTTTTCCCATTCGTGGTTGAAAAACTTTACTGCTGCGTATTTACTCTTGCGCTCATCCGGTGTCATACAAAGTCGGGTGCAGATTTGCTCTTCACTCAGGGGCTGATGGGTCCCCAGCGCAACCAGACAATCGACGGTCTTTGCCTTTTCCTCCAGACAGTCATAAATGATTTTAAATATATCGCCTATAGGCCCTGAACGGGTATTGTCGGGAATTATCAGCAGAATCCGTTTGCCGGTATAGTCATTTTGTGCAAAGAACTCGGCAATCGCCTCGTCAGCCCGGCCTCTGTTGAGAAAACCATCTTCGCTTATTCGTTCAATTATCATCCTAACAATATCTATTTCCCTTGTTTCCGGCAGCGGCTATACTCGAGCCAATCTGAGACTGCTCAAACAAGATAATAATAACTTTCAGAAGTCTTCTTTCTCGAGTTGTTTTCTCCATCTGAACGAAAATCTCAGTGACGTAATGGCAGTTCCAAAAAGCACGAGGCTTATGGCTATAGACATGGAATTCTTGGTGATGAGCGGCCAGAGATAAACTGCTATATTGCGCTCCATAAGTTCTGAGGTTTCTAAGTGTTTCTTAGTGCAAATCACTGTTTCGTTAATCATATCCATATCGTTTCGAACCTCGATTCTTACCAAATGGTGAAATCTGCCGTGTTTACCTCGCAGGTTTGCGCCTCCGCCTCCGGTTACGACAAAAACTGTCCCATCCCTTTCGGTTTTTACATATCCGTGGTGGTCGCCGCAAAAGACATAGTCAATCCGATATTTTTTCGCTAACCTTAAAAATTCTTCACTTCCTGGCAACCCACTGGACAATATGGATGAATTCAATCCTGAGGGGGGTATGTGCATAAAAACAAAAATCTTTCGTATATCTTCCTTTTGGGTGGAGATGGCTTGTTCTAAGAACTTCAGGTATTGACCTCTTTGCCCATACTGAGAAACATTATCCAGAAATACAAATAAACATTTATCAACGGTAAAACAGAACTGCGAGGAGCCGTAGGTATTTTCAAAATCTTCCAGTCGAAAATGCCCTTCTGTGCTAATGTCGTGATTGCCCGGGACAATTAACATTGGGAAATCCTGGGCATATTCAGCCATTTCGAAAGCAAAAAGCTTATGACTGATGAATTCGGGATGACAAACAAAGTCACCAAGAACTACTACAAAAGCAGGTTTATCCCCGCTTATAATATCAAGCATCGCTTCAAATGTGGCTGTGCCGGACTTAACATCGCCAACCACTACAAATGTGAATTCATTTGGGTCTGTGGTTACCTTTATATGAGCAATATTTTCAGGACTGTTACCCAATAATTTGGGAAAGCGAGCGTTGCACACAATTAAGCCTAGCGCGACTGCAACGACAATAGCAATCAATATCAAACAAGTTATAGCTATTACGCTGTTATTGAACAAGCGATTCAAATGTTGTTTTAGCTGATATTTCCTATTTAACGCTTGTAGAAACATTTTTTATGCCTTTCAATGTCACTATAATACTTAGTGTAACGTTATTTCCGCAAATTTGACCTTTATTTTTCGGTCACATTTATCTCTCAAAGCATCCTTTCTTCTTTTGCCTATTGAGGTCTGTCCCTTATAACCGTCAAAATCTGGTTAAATCCATTCTATAGGGTCTATGTAATATGATTCCCACGTTTTTTCACCACATCATCCGTGGAATCTGAGTCTATTTTTCCCAGGGAGGCGATTCCGGCAGATATCCATTAAATTCTGCTATTAATTTTTTCTCGTAGTCACCGGCATATTCCCCCCTGATGAATTTATCGAAGGCCTCGTCGTGGAACCGCTTCCACGATTGAATTTCATCGCCGGGATTAATCGGATAAAACAGGGCATTATTGGCCTTGGCAGCCTTCATATCACCTGGCGCATCGCCGACCATCAGAACATGGTTCTTTCCATATCTGCCCTTCGTGGCGTACTCAAGGTGCTGAGTTTTTGTACCCATTTCCTGCCCGGCTATAACCTCTACGTATTTGGCGATGTCGTGTTCTTCCCACTCGCGGGCAAGCGCCTCACAGGGCGTTGCCGAAACAACGATAACATCAGCCAACGGCTGTATTTTCTCAAGGCTCTCCCGAACAAACGGAAACGGTGGCATACCCTTGACGGTTTCTCCTATGGCCCAGTTTACACGTTCGCTCCACGCTAACGCATGTTCCAGCTCACGTTTGACCTCCGGGTCTGTGGCTTGCTCAATCGCCTGCCTTAAACCATCGTTACTTAGCAGGCTTTTAGGGTTATCGACCCACGCAAAGTAATGCGGGTATTGTGGAACCTTGAAATTCCTGGCCTTGGTCATCGGATGATTCGGCAAAAGCTCCGATATTATACGCTTGGCTGTTTTGTGTCGGTTCGCCCCGCGCGTTTTGGAAAACAAATCGGCAAAGTCCTTACATTCACGCGCCGCCTGGGCTACCGGCTGCAAGCCGAAATAGGCAATCAGCCACGGACAGAAACATTCCCGTTGCTTAATTCCCATCGTATCGAAGGCACACCCATCCGAATCAATGCCTACGAAAAACTTGTATTTCGGTTTGAAATCCTTTAATGGTTTTGCCGGGTCAACATCAGCCATTTCATTCTCCTAATCAATAAATAAAATTCAAATATCGAAATCCGAAATTCTCAGCAGGGCACCTTGCGGTGGAAACAAAAACGAAGCCTGTCCCGAGCGAAGCCGAGGGATTCAAATATCAAATGCTCAAAACGTTATATGATCTGTTTTGTATTTTAGTCATTTGTATTTGTTTCGGATTTCGTGCTTCGAATTTCGTATTTCAGATTGCACTATGGTTTTATATTTTTTGCTGTTTTTTAGACTCCGCTAAAAGCCGAGAATCCGCCGTCAACGGGCACAACAACTCCGGTAACGAATTTCGCTCCATCGCTCAGAAGCCACATGACCGTTCCGAGCAGGTCTTCCGGCTGGCCGAATCTCCCCATCGGCGTATGGTCGATAATTGTTTTGCCGCGGGTGGTCAGCTCGCCGGTTTTTTCGTTGGTCAGCAGGAAACGGTTTTGTTCGGTCAGAAAAAAGCCCGGCGCAATTGCATTGACGCGAATATCTTTTGAATAGTTCTGGCAAACGTGCACCGCTAACCACTGTGTAAAGTTGCTCACGGCTGCTTTGGCCGCTGAGTAAGCGGGTACCTTGGTTAAGGGACGAAATGCGCTCATACTGGAAATATTTAATATTATACCAGTTCCGTTTTCAGCCATCTCTTTGGCAAAAACCTGCGTTGGTAGTAAGGTACCAAGAAAATTCAGGTCGAAAACAAACCGGACGGCCTCGCTCGGCAAATCAAAAAATGATAAGTCCGGCGAAGTGGTGGCTTCTTTTTTGTTTCCGCCGGCCCCATTAATCAATATATCGATTTTGCCTAATTCGGATGTGATTTTCTCGCGGGCGGCGACCAGATTATCTTTATCCAGCACATCACATTTGATCCAGATAGCCTGGCCTTGACCGGACAAAATTTCATCAGCAACTTCGGCTGCGGCGGCTTCAACCAAATCAAGGACTGCAATTCTTGCACCGGCTTCACCCAGCGCCGTAGCCATCGTCCCGCAAAGAATACCGCCACCTCCGGTAATAGCGATTACCTTATCTTTAATGTCGAAAAGTTTTTCCATTTTTATCCTTTCTCGTGGATGTGGTTACTCATTCACTCATCCACTACTCTATCAAACCTCAATTGATGATTGTCATTCCTGCGAAAGCAGGAATCCATATTGTTGGCGAAAATGGATTCGGCATCGAGTGCGGAATGACAATGCTTCAAAAATCACTATAAATATTCCGGCAGTTTTTTCTCCAACGGTTTACGCTCGAATCTCATAAACACCGGCAGGCCGTCCTCATCGATTCTTATGGGTGCCTCGCCCTGTACCAGAGGCCGAACGTAATCACGCATCGCATCGGTGACGTGGTTGCCCTTATCGTTTATAAACTCAGCCGGCACCTTCTTTTCCCCGTTGGCCACATCCCTCAGTTCCGCTAGACCTGTCGCGCATTTGTATTGTGGGCCTTTTTCACGAACCAGAGTTACCATTTTGCCGTTCACACCTTCGGTCGCATGTTTTACCGCCATCTGTCCGCACATATAAGCCTCATTGACGTCGGTCAGAGAGGCAAAGTGCATAGCACTTCGCTGGTTGGTGCCGAGCTTATTGAAGCGGGCCTTTATACCTACTTCTTTTTCTATCACGGCTTTAAGCATCTCGGCGACACCGCCGAGCTGAACGTGCCCGAAACTGTCTTTGCCGAATGCTCCCTTGTCTGCGGTAACGTATTCGCCCTTATCATCTTTCAGTCCTTCGCCGGCAACAATAAAGACCCTGCCCAATCGTTTCAGCACTTCCTTGACATCACTGACGAGCTTATCGAATGAAAAGGCCGCCTCCGGCATATATACAAGGTGCGGTGCATCTTCCGGACATCGAGCGGCAAGACCCGTTGCCGCCGCTATCCAGCCGGCGTTTCTTCCCATCACCTCTAAGATAGTGCAGGTATCTGTCGTATAGAGTGCCTCTGTATCTCGGCCGGCCTCAGCCGCACAGGTTGCGACGTATTTTGCCACGCTTGGATAACCCGGACAGTGGTCGGTAAAGGCAAGGTCATTATCAACCGTCTTCGGAATACCCATACAAACCAGCTCATATCCGGCGTCTGCGGCTAAATTATTGACCTTGTCCGCGGTATCCATCGAGTCATTACCGCCTGCGTAGAAAAAGTAACGGATGTTATGGGCTTTGAATACGTCGAGCACTCTCTCGAAGTCCGCTTTGGATTCTTCGAGTGATTTTAGCTTATATCTGCACGAACCAATGGCTGCTGCGGGTGTTTGTTTTAATGCCTCGATGGCCTCGGGTTTTTCAGCCGAAATATCGAATAAATCCTCTTTCAAAACACCCAATATACCGTTGGTTGCGCCTATGACACTGCCGATTTTATCTGATTTCATCGCCTCTTGTATTACGCCGCAGGCACTCGAGTTGATTACCGCCGTGGGCCCGCCGGATTGTGCAACAATAGCGTTAGGTTTCGAATCCATCGTAATTACTCCATTACAGGTTTCTTGAAATCTTGATTAAATCACAAATCTTTGGCAGAATATACAAAAGCCCGGTTGCGATTTCAACTGTTTTTAATTTTGGTTCTCGGCTTACCTTATCGGATTCTTCGGCTCGCTCGAAACTACAACTACAATGTTTTCTACAAAGCATTTTGAACTTAAAATCCAGGATTAAGGCCTGGTAACTAACATTAAAAGGCCAATTTATGTCTGAAAATACGAACGACAAATGTGAAATTGCATGTCGTCTCGAAGTGCTGCCCGGCAAAAGGGTTCTCGATAAGCTCAACAATGCGGCCAAATTCGGATTTGACGCCATTTCGCTGCCGGGCAGATTCTTAAATGATTACCTCGATG
>SMTZ1_10006913_pt1 | contig 11407 bp, 8 predicted proteins | sample DeeMarSWOR136_30_FD_25667 | JGI IMG/M metagenome (IMG submission 25667)
CTAAATAGATGAGGAGTTACATTCTTTTTTATCCCTGCCTTTTTCGCTATTTTCTTGAGGTTTGAACTCAATGCACTGTAACATATGCCTTCTTTCTTGTAATTGGTAGAAAGATTCACCCACAACAAGGCTTCTTTCTCGTCTCTCCTGGGATGCATTTCTAACCACTGTGCCAGTGTGGAAGCAAAGGTAACTATTCTCACTCTCCTTTCTCCTGTCTTTCCCTTGACCTTTATCACTGCCCCATGTTCATCGAATGCCACGTTTTTTATTCTCAGACTTGCCAGTTCTCCTATTCTTATTCCTCCCTCATACAGCAATCCAATGATAGCTTTATCTCTGGGATGGTCTGCAACCTTGACCATCTCCATAACCTCAGCTTTTGTCAATAGTTCATCAGGGAGCTTCTTTCTGTTCCCCCTCACTGTTGTCTTCACGTGTCTCACTAGCTCTTCTTTTCCCAGGTACGTGAAGAACTTCTTTATCGTCACCCTGTAGTCTGTCTTTGTGTAAGGTGAGTAATCAGATCGCTCTAAATTTGAAAGATATGCCGTTAAATCGTCTCTATCCACATCCAGAAAGCTCTTTCCCATCTTTTCTGAAATCATCTTTAGGTGGTTGCCGAGCTTTATCACGTTGGGTAGTGAGTTCCCCTCTGCAGAGCAGTTGTCCATGAATTTCAATATGAGTTCGGGGTTATCTTTCTCTTTCAAGTTCTCTACTCTCGCCTTCACACTTGAAAATTGACACTCGATATTGTAAAACATGCTCCCAGATAGGGGTCACCCTTTATAAATCTATCGCAAGTATTTCACCGAACCTTAATATACTGATCCAGTGTTTCTCGCCAGGCAGAGAATTCTTCAGGTCCTTCAGGGTAATGATCATAATGGTTTCTAATTTCAATTATTTGCTTGAATGCCCGATACATCCGGTACAAAAGGCTTGGATTCCTCCAATGATTAAGAAATGTCCCCAATACATCCTTTTCTTGAAGAGGAGTCTTCCCTATCATCAGTTGATAAAGGTCATCATCAGTGACGACATTTTCTAAAAAATAGGTCAATTCTTCATCAGATAAAGATACTAAGAAATTTCTTGCAACAGTTAAAGCTGCATGTTTTTTCCCATATCCTCTGGCAAAATCACAGTTATACTTCCACATCCCTTTTGTAGAAACATCATTGTTCTCTACAGCTTCTGCTGAAACGTTTGCCGCCAAGTATCCAGCTGTTACAGCAGGGGCAATTCCCCCACCAGTCAAAGGGTTCACGTGGCTGGCAGCATCCCCACACACTAGTAACCCTGGATACACCATAGATGGTAACGGTCTTCCCAAAGGTACCAACCCAAATCCAGGAAATTCTCTTTTTTCAATCTTCGTTTCAATCCCCAGAATTTCTATTGCTTTTTCCAGGGTTTCTAAAAGAGAAGCTCCACTTTGTTCCAACCCCCCCACACCCACATTTAGTTCGTATTCACTTTTGGGAAAGCACCACATATAACCTGAAGGGAGAATATTCTTGTCTAATAAGAGCATAGCATACTCCATATTAGCAGGTTCTTTTAAGAGGAGATTCTCTTTGTATGCTATTCCCAGAAATTGAGGTTCAGAAAAAAGCTTCCTTCGCAAAACAGAAGAAACACCACTGCAGTCTATAGTGACTGTGCTGCAAAAGAGAGAATCTTTTGTTTCAACCCCTCTTACAGAAGATTCTAAGACAGGTTTTTTCACAGTTCCACAGTAAACGTCTGCACCCTTCTCTATGAGGTTCTCAAGCATGGTCTGCCCAACCTGCCATCGATCTATCATGCACAACGGTTCTTCAATGCGAGATTTGTGTCCAGAAGAAGAATAGATATCCAATCCTTTTAAAGGATAACAATTAATAGAAAGGTTGAATTCATCTTTTAGCCACTCAACTATTCTCTTTGGTGTCATTTCGCCGCATATTTTCCTACCAACGAATTCTCTTTCATTTTTCTCTACAATGCAAACACTCAAGTTCCTTTTCAAAGCAGTTAACCCTGCAACAGCACCTGCCATGCCGCATCCAACAATAACAACATCATACATTTTCGTATCATTTCTTCCACAATATAATTTACTTTCTTCTCCAGACCATTTCCAGGGAGCAGCATTTTCTGGTTCAAGAGTTATTTCTTTTATGAAACGGGAGAGACTGTAAGCACCTACAGTGAACCCTATTACTGCTAGACCAGCCTTTTTGAGAAAATCTCGTCTGGACAAAGACTCTTTTTCTGTCATTCAATACCAATTTCTACAGATACATAAAAGGATTTCTCTAGAGCAGAGAAAGTTTTCAGACCAAATGCAGTCACTAAAGAGATCAAAATTGGAAATAAATCAGAAAATTACCCAATCTACCATAATACATAATACTCGGAGATTTGATTTAGTCTACCCAGCCATTCGTACATGTTCTGTGAAAAACTGCCAGATAACTTCTGAAGCATTAATATCATAACAAGTTTTGCCTATGAATCTCTCTGATAAATATTGGGGACCGCCTGGCCAGGTATGTCCTCCACCTTCTATACGGTAGAGAATGACTTCACAACCTCTATCATTCCTGTACACTTCCCGGAATACGTGGGTGCCATCTTCAAAATCTCCATCTGGCAGCCAGGTTGTATCAACCAATGCACACCCGTTATAAGCTACCCAGTATTGAACTATTTCAGGCACAGAGAACGTCTTCCCCAGCTTCTGCTGACCTACCTGAATTTCTCCACCTTCCCACAATACTAAGGGATCTTCTGTTCCATTGATGACCAGTACTGAAACTGGGTTTTGGGGTGAGCATTCACCAGCTCTTTTAAACCCTTCTGGCATTGCCCCGGCCACCATGGCAATTGCTGCAATCTTCTCAGAAAGCTCACATGCTAGACGGCACGACATCATGGCTCCATTTGATATCCCTGTAGCATAAATACGAGTTTCATCAATGTTCAACTCACTTGTAAGATGGTCAATCAATGCAGATATAAATTTCACATCATCAATATCCTCCCTTTGCGCACGATACTTCTCCACTTCTCTGCCATCATTCCAGTGATTCTCTATGCCCTCAGGATAAACCACAATAAACCCTTCCTTTTCTGAGAACCTGTCAAACCCAGTGAGGTTAGCCATGCGCTGGGCTGACCCTCCACCTCCATGAAGGGCAATCACCAATGGTACTGGTGTAATCCCATCGTAAGAGGATGGAACATGAATGAGGTATGTTCGTTCCAACCCATCTACCAATAATGAGCCAGTACAGCCAGAGCCACTTGTATACGGTTCAGAACCCTGCTGGGCACAGCCAGAAATGCTGATCACCATGATGAGGAAAAGAGCAATTCTTTCGAAATTATTCACATTTTTTCTATGATCTTCTATATAAAAGTCTTTACAAAAAGTGCTATTGTCACTCCATTTCAACCAAATAAGATAGGTTATATACTACAACCACGATATAACCTGCATATCAATCAGTACATACATACGCACAAAAGCTATTTATTATATACTGTCCATTTCATGGTGAAATACTCTATATCAAAGGAAAACCAGATAGTAAAGTATCTGATTTACTCCCACAAAAAAATAGGTGCTCCAAATGTCTATACCAAAAAGATGGAAAATAATACTGGTGTGCTGTTTCATTTTTGGGCTCACCTACAGTGGTGCTTTCTACTTTGGAGTATTCTCTTCTTTTCCAAATTCCCAAGATGAACTCTCTAGAATTTCCAGTGTTAGAATAACATACAGGGCCGATGCTTTCAGTCCAAACCCCTTTACCATAAAACACTACAGAATAGCAAACATTGGCGGTAATTACTACACTATGACTGGAAAGAAAATCGATCCCCACTTGATACAATCTTTAGCAGAGAGTTTTACCGATTTTTATGAATCTGCAACCTATGAAGATTCGTACGATAGATATTTCATGTTTGATTACTACCTACATTTCACTGTTGAAGTTTCACTGGAAAATGGAAAACCCCTTGTGATGAAAACAGATTCTAACTATCACTGCTTCATCCCTTGGAATATTGAATACGATGGCAAAACGTATGTTCAGTACAATGGCAAAATCCCTCATGCACTCTTGACCATACTGGCAGAAATAGATGAAGAGTGGACATGGGTTGATAACGAGATTCGACGGGGATGTCATCCAGCTGCTGTTCCTGATAGGTATTCTGATGTCTCTTCAGATTTCCCTGAAACGATTCCAGTGGTAACCCCGGAAGAGGTTCTAGGAAAAACGCATCTTTTGTGGGAAGTTGATGTAGGAGGGCTGATTTTTGATTCGCCACAACGTGTGAATGGGAGAGTATTCGTCACCACACAGCATAAGGTAGCCTCTTTAGATTGCGTAACGGGAGAAAAAGTGTGGGAAGCTCATTTCGACTGTCTTTTTGGTAAACTCGGGTTCACAGATAATAACGTATTGGTAACAGCAAAAGATAAAATAGTTTCTTTAGATTTTCTAACAGGAGAAAAAGTGTGGGAAGTCACATTTAAATCAGGAAAATGTTACCCGTTAAGGAAAACACTCATCATTGATGGAGATGTTGTGTACGTGGGTACTCCAGAGCCTTTAGTATACAGCTTAGATGCAGAATCAGGAGACATTATCTGGACATTTTTGAGGATAACCTGGTGGTGGTTAGTGATGAAATGGTGTGCCTGAAAAAAGAAACAGGAGAAAAAGTGTGGGAGATATCTGACTCTATTTCCATGAAAGAGTTCTTCCATGACAAAGTGCTTTTCAGAGCCAGCAGAAAAGATAGGCAGGAGTACTGCGCATTGGCAGACATTTGTTCAGGCACCATAATCTGGAGGGAGAACACTTCTGAGGTAGAACAGCTTCATTATGACAAGAATCTGTACTTTGGCCTGTCCGAGAATAGGTTTGTTTCTCTCAATCCAGAAACAGGAGAAGAACTATGGTCCTACACGTACAGGGGAACTCTCGCATATGTGGAGATTCTTGAAGATGGTGTTATCCTCCTTACATACAGTGAAGGGATTTTTGATAGTCATGTATTTTTAGATAAGACTGGATCGAAAATGTGGGATTATCCGCTATGTGAGAGAATTACTGAATGGTACAGTAATGCTAATCCAGATATTGAGAAGTTCAGAAATATCATTTTTTTCATAAGAGAAGGATTCATTGATGCACTTTTTGCAGAAACTGGAGAGAACCTGTGGCGCATTGAAGTGAAAGGGAATGTAATAACAAGCTTTGAAGTCTATGAGAACAGAGTATACTTTTCTGAAAATTACGGTAAAATTTACTGTCTCAATCTGGAAACAGGTGAGGTGATTTGGTTTTATGATGCAGGGGAAGAGCTCATAATCTCCTTTTATGGTGATGATAAAAATATTTTTGTTTCAAAAATTGAAAATAATACGATCTTTGTTGCCACAGATGGAGGTAAGCTGTTTGCATTTTCTCTTGCTGAGCCAGTGAGAAATGAACTGTCCTGGATAGGGCACGTGAAAACCTAGCATGAAAGCCTTCAGGAGATGCTCCTCTTCAAGAAATTTTAATCAGCTAGGAAAGCTTTTATGAGAAAGCAGTTCTGTAAGGTATGAGGCAATACAGAATTTAATCTGAAACAGTATTCATCTCCTACTAGACAGGTACGGTTATAGTTATATTATTGCGAATATCACTATTTATATAAAAAAATTTCTAATATAATTGTAAATTTAACATTTTAACAGAAACATTTATAAAGGGGTAAAAAGTAAGGGAGGGCAGGTGATAACGTGAAAAAGCTCACTGCTATATTGATACTCCTCGCCCTCCTTGGGAGCTTCTGTCCCATGATGGTCCTTGCTGAAGAGGATGAGGAGCCGCCAGAAGAACCGCCAGAAGAACCGCCAGAAGAACCGCCAGAAGAAGGGTGGGCAGATTCTGATGGAGATGGCATTCCTGACGAGTTTGATCCTTTCCCTGATGATGCTGATAACAATGGGATGCCAGAAGATGTAGTGCAACAGTTTATTGAAGCTGCAGAAAACATCAAGAAGCTCGAAGAGATCCTCGGTTATGGAGATGAGGATGAAGAAGACGATGACGATGATGAAGATGATGACGAAGGAGATGACGATGAAGAAGGAGGTGAAGACGACATTGGAGATGACGAAGATGTAGGAGACGATGATGATGTAGGAGATGAAGACGAAGAGGACGATGAAGACGAAGAGGACGATGAAGACGAAGAGGACGATGAAGACGAAGATGTTTCTCAAGCTGTGAGAACGCTTGCTAGAGTGGCCAGAAAACTTCTGGAGAAAGCGAAGGAAAAGGCTGCAGAAGGAAAATTCGGCGCTGCACACGGTCTCTCCAATGCTGCAAAACACACTTCTGAAAATGCCTTGAGAAAGTATGAAAATGAAGGAGGTGAAGAAGAAGACGAAGAGGACGAAGAAGACGAAGAAGAGGACGAAGAAGGTGGAGAATCCACTGATAGCAATTCTCAAGGCTCAACTAAAGGAAGTGGTAAAGGTAACGACAAGGGAAAGGGAAAAGAAAAAGGAAAAGGTAAAGGAAACGGAAACGGTAAAGGTAACGGAAAGGGCAACGGCCCTTGATCCTAATTTTCAAACACTTTTTTTCTTTTTTTGAATCAGATCAACTCAGGGCTTCACGTGTTCTGTGACACTCTTTCTGATTTCAAACAGTCTTCTGTCCTTCTTTGAAAACAATTAAATCTGGTCATGAAGCTGGAAAATACATTAAAACACATTGTTCTCTTTTTGGAATGACTGCAACCTTCACACTTAATCTCCTATTGACCTTGATAAACAACTCTTAGACAAAAAAATAGTTGTACTTCTTTACAGTACAATCTCTACAGAAATGCGAAAATCTAGAATTGTGATTCCGATTGAGTGTACACACAATTCTCGACAAAATGGAACTAAGTCTCACCAGAACTTCTCCATCAGATCAGGAAATTTTGACAACACCAAGACCACACCATCCTGTCTGAGGTACAATCCCATTCCGGCAGTTGTAAAGCATTGGACCATTTCCAAGCGGGTAACAACCGCCCATAGGGCTTACAAGACCTTCTCCAGTAGATACCAGGGTTGCAAACATTATTTCACCTCCTGTCTACTCATTATACGATCAAACTTTCCATGCAGCCTTTGAACTCCTCTATTCTTCACAAAAGGAGGAGCCTAAAGGTACAGTGTCGAAAATTGATCACTAAATATAACGATGTTTGGCTATATAAACATTTCGGAGAAGGAGAAGAATGAGAAAAAGAGATATTACTGTTAGATCAACTTGAAAGTTCTTCGTTTGCTGAGATAATTCCGGAATCTCTCATTGAATTGAACCCTTCAATGTGTGATTACATTGTATGGTCAGTGAATTTTGTGATTCTTATCTTTTTTTGTCAAAACCTTTTTAAGTAGATTCCACTAGGAGGATTCATGTCTGAAGAATTCATTTTATGGTTTGACGAAATCAGCATGAAAGATGTCCCCCGTGTGGGGGGAAAATCTGCATCGCTGGGAGAAATGACCAGGGCAGGAGTTCCTGTTCCCTATGGATTTACTACCACTGCAGAAGCTTACCGATTCTTTATCAAACATTCAAACCTGGAATCTGTTCTGGAAAAATTTCTGGGAGATTTAAAAGACCCTGAAGATACACAAACACTCCAGAAAGTGGGAAAATCAATTAGAGAGACAATAGAAAAGGCTGAAATGCCAGAAAAACTGGAAAAAGAAATCAAGAAAGCGTATGAAGAGTTGACCAAGAAGTACCAGAAAGAGGGAGGATCTGGTGAGCCGTACGTGGCAATTCGTTCATCAGCCACTGCAGAAGATTTGCCTGATGCTTCATTTGCAGGACAGCAGGAGACCTACCTGAATGTAATAGGGGCTGAAGAAGTAGTTTATAGGGTGCGTGAGTGTTTTGCCAGTTTGTTTACAGATCGAGCCATCTACTACAGAGTTCAGAAAGGATTCGACCACCTGGAGGTGGCGTTAGCTGCTGCTGTCCAGTTAATGGTATTCTCCGAGTCTGCAGGTGTCATGTTCACATTGAATGTGTCCAATGGTGATGATGAGGTAGTGCAAATAGAGGCTGCATACGGACTCGGTGAGTACGTGGTCCAAGGGAAGATTACCCCGGATGTGTACTACGTGAACAAAAAGGATTTAACAGTGAACAAGATTATTTCAGCAAAGAGTGTCATGCTGGTCAGGAAGGCTAAAGGAGGCGTAGAAGAGAAGAAAGTTCCAGAAAAAAAGAGGGAAAAGCAGGTTTTAACAGATAAACAGATCGTAAAACTGGGTAAGTACGGAATATCTATTGAAGAACATTACAAAAAACCCATGGACATTGAATGGGGCCTGGATGAGAGAACTGACAAATTGTGGATTCTGCAGGCCAGACCGGAAACTGTATGGGCTGGGAAAGCGAGAGCAGAAGTAACAGAAGGAGCAGAAGAACTGGCAGCAACGACTGAAGAGAGAAAGGTCATCGCTAAAGGGTTACCTGCTTCTCCAGGACTGGTTGCAGGAAAAGCCAACGTGATCTTAGATGTTTCAGATATTAACCAATTCCAGCAGGGTGAAATCCTGGTGACAGAGATGACTGCTCCTGACTGGGTCCCTGCTATGAAAAAATCCAAAGCTATTGTAACCAATTCTGGAGGAACGACCTGTCATGCTGCTATTGTGTCTAGGGAGTTACAGATTCCCTGTATTGTTGCCACCAAGAATGCTACTGATGTTATCAAGAAGGGCCAAGATATCACAGTTGATGCAGTGAACGGGATAGTTTACGACGGTATTTTGAAAGAGGCTGTAGCCAAAAAGGAAGAGGAAAGAGCAGTAATGGCAGAAGTATTTCCTGTAACTGGTACCAAAGTGCTGATGAATTTGGGAGATCCAGATTTAGCAGAAAAGTACGCCGAACTCCCCTGTGATGGTATTGGGTTGATGCGGGAAGAATTCATCTGGACCACCTTCATACATGAGCATCCCAACTATTTGATTGAGATCGGCCAGCCAGAAAAAGTCGTGGACATGCTGGCTGAAGGGTTCAGACAGGTAGCGAAAGCATTGTACCCCAGGCCAGTGGTGTTACGGTTGAGCGATTTCAAGACCTCTGAGTACAGGGATTTGAAAGGTGGAGAAAAATATGAACCTGAAGAACCATCTGCTTTGCTGGGGTGGAGAGGTGCTTCCCGGTATTACGATCCTGAGTACCTAGAAGCTTTCAAACTGGAATTAAAAGCAGTGAAGAAAGCCAGGGAAGAGTACGGGCTCAAGAACTTGTGGGTGATGATCCCCTTCTGCAGGACAGTTGAAGAATGCGAGAAAGTGGTCAGCATCATGAAAGAACAAGGGTTACAGAAAGGACCTGATTTCAAGATCTGGTTGATGGCAGAAATCCCTTCAAACATTATTTTGGCAGATAAATTCAGCAAATACATTGATGGATTCTCAATAGGGTCTAACGATCTGACCATGTTGATCTTGGGTGCTGACAGAGATAATGATCGAATAGCGCACATATTTGACGAGAGAGATCTGGCTGTTAAGAGAGCAATACATCATTTGATCCAGGTGGCCCACAAACATGGGAAGACAGTCTCCATCTGCGGACAGGCTCCCTCGGTCTACCCGGAATTTACAGCATTTTTGATTAAATCGGGGATTGATTCTGTATCAGTCAATCCAGATGCAGTAAAATCTACAAAACACCTGGTAGCACAAGTGGAGCAGAGGATCATGCTGGAGAAAGCTACAGGAAGAGGGATTCCAGAAGATGAGGATTTGGAATTGTAATAGGGGTTATATTCCCCAATTTTATTATTTCAAACTCACTTCATTTTCATGACGAGTTCAGGTAGAGAACTTATCTCTTATTTCTACACGTGAGCTCTTAAAACATGCTCATTATATCATGTCAGATTAGGAGAAAAGACACTTTTTGAACCTATAAAAGGAGCTTTTTTGTAAAGAAAAGTCTTTGAAAATTATGATACTCGTATATATTACAGTACTATAGAGTCAATGCAAACCCTTTTTTACTCTTCAATTTATTACTATACAATGAAACACCAGAGCTTTGAAACACCCAGATGCAAAATCTTCGTCAATATGCAGGAAACTAGCCGCATCTCAAAAGAGAAATGCATCTACTGCAAAGGCCGCTTGCTGTGTGGGCTTCCCAAGTGTCCCATATTTGAGCAGGTGAAAATACAAAGCTCAGTAGAATTACCTGATCACTTCTTTGGACCTTCCCCTTCTGTTTTTGTGGGATGGCAGAATTATCCCCGAGTGTATGCAGGCCCTTTATCGTTGAATTTTGAGCCAGAAGATTCTTTACTGTATGACAATCCCAAACAGTGGTATGGGTTCGACTTTCCTGAAATCGTTGATTTGAGATCCTCTCTGATTCGTTCCAGAGAAAAAGTCAACGTCAATGCCCCCATAGGCAATACCCAGTTATTAGCACTGGCCAAGACTCCGCCCGATATTGAAGTTATTTTAAAGAAGAAACCTAAATTCAACATAGTATTCTCAGCAATTGCCCAACCCATGGGTCCTTCTGGTGTCATAAAAAAGCTGAAGATCGCAGACAATATTTCTGTAGAAAAATCAGTTGAATACGTCACCTCAGACGAGATCAAAGCACAGGATGCAGTGTGGATTCTGTATTCTTCAGGAATTGATGTGTACACTATTTCACGGTTGATGAGTGCAGGGTTGTTAGGATTGAGAAAAAAGATGGTGCCCACCCGCTGGAGCATTACTACTGTAGATAACATTTTGAGCAATATCCTCATTGAGAAGGTGAAAGAATTACCAGTATTGGATGAGTACACTGTTTTCTCTAACGAGTATTTGGGAAATCACTTCGAAATTCTTTTCATGCCGCAGCGATGGGAGTACGAACAATTGGAAGCGTGGGTTCCCAACACGTTTTGGACATTTGGTATGACAGAGGCCAGAATTATTGGAGAACACGAGACATATACAGGGAGAAGTGACTACGCTATCAGGGAGGGGGGAGGATACTACGCTGTTCGTCTGGGCGCTTTGGAGAAACTCCACCAATTGAAGAGACAAGCAACTGTCCTGGTCTTCAGGGAAACAACACCTGAGTACTTTTTGTGCGTGGGCGTTTGGGAATGCAGAGAAAACGTGCGGAACGCCAGAAAAACGGGGGTATTCTCCACTTTAGATGAGGCTTTGGATGATATCTCTTCCAGGCTGCACATTTCTATGGAAAAATGGAGAGAAAAATCAGTAATTTTAAGTCAGACAAAATTGGACCAATGGATTTGAACTAGAAGAAGTCACTGACATCTGGTATAGTGCTGGTCACATACATACCAGTAC
>SMTZ1_10009265_pt1 | contig 11406 bp, 9 predicted proteins | sample DeeMarSWOR136_30_FD_25667 | JGI IMG/M metagenome (IMG submission 25667)
ATAGCGGTGGACCGGAGCGGCGATACCGGGAGGGATATCTTTCCACTGCTTTTCGAAGCTGGTTCTTCGAGTGCTACGGCTTAACTGAGGGATAGGTTTAAGACAACAAGCAAAGAGCGAATGAAACTCAATTTGCGCAGCGGAGGCAAGGTGAATGCTCAACAGCTGCAAACGATGAGGGTTTTAGAGAACACCTCCGTTGAATTGCTTGAGCAAGTATGGTCAAGAGTAACTGAGCTTTGAGTCCGTGGAGTAAGGAACAAATGACCCAGGCTATAAACTCGGTTGTTTTAAGCGTCTTTGTCAGATGGTGAGCGCGCACCGGAGTTTTGTGGAATGGAGCAAATCACAGTGACGGGAGAAGGTTCGTTGTGTCGAGCAATCAGGTGTACGAAAGATTCTTCATCAACTGATCGGCGATTGTTCTCCGCTGATTGCAATTCATTCCGACAGTCTGCCGAGCGTACGAATCGGCTATCTTCAAAAGCTTGGTGAAGAGTATTCTGCCTACTCGATTCTCTTTCACAAAGAAGACATACTTGACCTTCAGGTCCTGGCAATAGTGCTCCCAGAACTCAGGATTTCTTCCAAAATAATCGAATATCAGCTGGTATATATTCCTGGTCTTGTAGCTTGACCCAATAGCCCAACCTTTATCAGCACACCAACTCTCATCCTTATTCTTCATAAAATCTTGAGTCTTTCGTGGCAAAGGTGATGTCACAAGTTGTGAAAACGATCCGATGAACGAGCGTTGAATGTATTTTGCCTCTATGAGCAGGTCTTGGTTTTTTCTGCGAGCCTGGATATCCCAACCTGTTGTTGTGCTGGATTTTCGAGGCTGAAGAATCCATTTTGCTTTCTGCCTCTTGAACCAGTCTTCAAGGGGCTTGACTACGTACTTCTGCTCAGCTGTTTCATGCCTCATATCTGCCTCCTTCGGCAATCCGTGTCGTCGTGGGCTCTAATAGGGCAGTACAGTGTACCTTGAGAGCATATTGTATCACAACCACATGAAGTCCTTGCGAGTGGCTCGGCTGTTTGGGACGGTTTGAAAAAGATCGACGGTCATTGACCAATTCATCTTATTGTTACAAATCGTATGGGTTTTTTCTTGACGGTTCAGACTAAGTTGTTACGCACGAATCATGCTTAAAAACAAGGTCGGTTTTTGCTACGAATTTGCTACTAAATTCGTGCAAACATAGTTGGATATAATGGACATTTACGCACAAAATGGACACCAGGGGAAATATACATTTAGCTTTGGTAAGGTATCTACGTCAGTTTCCTAAACCGCGTGTCGTGCGTTCGAGTCGCACCAGGGGTACTTTTTATGTCAGTTATATTCCTAGCCGTGTGCTACAATAGGCGGTAAGTCTATTTCTCTATTGAAGAAGATATGATGACAACACATATGGGGATACCTCACTCGCCAGTAGACCTGAGTTCCAGCTGGCTTACCAAAGCTTTGCAGTATGGACATGCAATCGATACAGGAGCAGTTAGTGAATTTAAATACTCGTCTCTGGAAGCAGGGAAAGGCTTATACGGGCAGCTTTTCCGACTGAAACTCGCCTACGACCCTCCTGAATCGGTTGGGCCACGAACGATGATTGCGAAGTTCTCCTCCAGTAGTCCCGATATGCGTCAACGCCCGAATACCACAAGAAAGCCCTCTCCCAGTCCCAGCATGCTACTATGCCGATGTTGATATGGAATCAGGATGGCACATTCTCCTGTTAGAAGACCTGTCACCTGCACGTAGCGGCTCTCGAACTAGAGGATGCTCACGAGATGAGGCGCGGATTGCCATTCACCAAATCGCCCGTTTCCACGCCCATTGGCGGGAGAGTCCAGGACTTGATAAATTCAAATGGCTGTCAGGTACGGAGATTCCCGGGGATGCTGAACTTGCCCATTTTCGTGAGCAGTTGTGGCCTGACTTCCTTCAGAAGGTAAACACACAATTACCTGATGAAGTGATAAAAATCGGTGAAATGCTTGGTGAGTATAAGGGCCAGATAACACGGCACCTGTTCACACAGAAGCCTCAAACGTTAATTCATGCAGATTATCAGCTGGAGAATATGATGTTTGGTACTGCGGGAGAGGAGACTTTCTTTGTTGTCGATTGGCAATTCGTGAAACGTGGGTGCGGAATCTGGGATGTTGCGTATTTTTTATCGCAAAGCCTTACACAGGAAGACAGGAAAGCAACCGAGATAAGCATTCTTCATGACTATCTGAGAGTCCTGGATGACTATGGAGTGCGGGACTACTATTTTGATGATGCCATGTACGACTATCGGCTTTCCCTGATACATCGATTCGGAGCCCTAATCACGACCATTGCGGCCATGCCATTTTCCGAGGAACAAATCATGATGCATGTTGATGTGTTGCTTCCGCGTATCATTTCTGCTCTTTTGGACCATGACTGTCACTTACTGCTGGACAGTGGATTACGGATGTATTAGGACGGTGTGCAAGAAACCGTTGTACAGAAGGAATTAACTCCCCCCTTTTCAAACAGAAGTTCGGGAACTGTCGCATGTGGTGTACCAGATATAGCCTCAGTTTTTATCTACTAATCTCACGAATTCTGCAGTACTGAGACTATTTCATCGGATGTCCTGACGAAGAGAATTATCCCTCCAATGTTGAGCGGGGTAGGATACGCAATTTCTGGTATCGCTGCCTATTCCCCCCTGAATATCGGCTCTCTTTTTTCCAGGAATGCCTGTGTCCCCTCTTTATGGTCCTCCGATTGCATGATTTCTCTCATTAGTGGCTGAATATACTTCATACTTGATTCCAGGTTCATGTCCAACCCGGCGTATATAGCACGTTTAGCCCTTTGAATCGCTAGCGGGGCTGCTTTGGCCAGCTTCTCGGCCAGTTCTCTGGTAGCGATTTCCAGTTCGTCATGGGGAACGACCATAGTTACTAGCCCTATGCGCTCGGCTTCCCTGGCATCAATCATGTCACCTGTCCAGATTAGTTCACAGGCTTTGTCTATTCCGACAAGCCTTGGTAGTAAATGAATGCCTCCTTCAACAGGGAGAAGTCCTCGGCGTATATAGACTTCTGTGAATCTAGCGCTATCCGAAGCAATCCTGATGTCACAAGCCATGGCAAGATCGAGCCCGGCACCTGCGGCAACTCCGTTAACTGCCGCAATTATCGGTTTCTCACATTTCTGCATAAGGACGTGAACTGAGACACGACCGCTGCCCGTTCTACTAGGTCTTTCCTGACTGATTGGACGGTTAGCATTCGCAGCCAGTGACTTAACATCGGCACCAGAGCAAAAGGCACGACCAGCACCGGTGATAATCAGCACTCTCACCGTTTTATCCTTCGAAATATTTTCGATTACTTGGTACATGCTTTCTCGCATACTGGGGCTGAGGGCATTCATTTCATCCGGTCGATTAAGGGTCATGGTGGCGATGCCACCTTCTTCGGCATAGATGATATCCTGATAATCCATTATCTGAGCTCCTTTTCAGTTGTATCCATATAACTAGATTATGGCGATTATTGCCCAGTAGAAATCGTCGCTGTGGGAATATAAACCTTGGATATAGTCGTATCTCGCGGGTAGTCAGGCATCTTTTCGCCATTCCACAGACTCTTGCTGAGGCAATGCGAGGCACTATCTACAGACTCTTCGAGCCGATTTACAAATACATTAATCTGAAAAGAGCTGTGATAGGTACCAAACTCTTTATACGAAGGTAAACTATTCGCTACATACTGTCAATGTCAGAATTAAATCAGGCCTAGGTTCACAACGGATTGTTTTTCACACTTTTCGATAGAGACTAGTGCCTGGAAACCAGGCACAAAATTAATGGCTGAAGTGGTCAGCCCGAGAGATATTCCTAAATCGTATTGTTCCTCAGCGTATTGTCAATTGTGGTATTGACAATACCGTCTCGAAGTACTACAATCAACACTCCAGTACAATTCATCTACGTACACAACTTATACCCAGCCATACCCGACCTCTAGAGCGATTAAGTCGGGGGGTGCGTGGTGGCAGGTTCAAGATTACCAGGATTACCAATAAAATAGCGATAGCTGGTGCCTTTTTCGTATACCATGAATAAAGATTCTGTGTAAATTCAAGGATTGAAAAACTGGACTCCGAGAGTTTCGCTGACGTTTGCTCTATGACGCTCGTAGAGTACATATAAACAGTCGAAAGCAACGGACGTAGAATTAGGAGGAACTATATGGACGTATTACATGCCTCAGTGCTTTCTTCTGGAGATATTCCTGTATCTAAGGTATTTGAGGTACTAAAGAAGAGAAAAGGTATCGGAGATCTAGCTGAGATCCAAGAGCAGATACTTGCATCAGGGAGACAGCCACTAGATCTTACTACCGCATCCAAGCGTATAGGTACGGCATATCGAAATGAAAAACTTGTTCTTATCCTTGGTTCTGGTGTATCTAAAGACTACGGTATGCCGACATGGAAAGGTCTACTACAAAAACTCTTGGGGAAGACATTTGAGAGCGAGAGCGCCGATCCGGAAAAAGCTTCGTTCATGTCTGAGATGTTTGATATGATTTTTGGGCCAGATCCCCTGATAGCTGCGAGACGTCTGGCTCTTCATTTCACTGAGTTAGAGAAGGAAAAGCATAAGACACTTTTATTCGAGAACGCTGTGCGTGATATCCTATATGAAGAGGTATCTAACCAGAATCCTACGCCACTCTTCGAAGAAATAGTCCAATTCTGCGTCGCCCCTGGCCGAAGCTACAATCTGGATTCGATCGTCTCATACAATTACGATGACCTTCTTGAAACACATCTCAAAAACCTAGGTGTAAGTGTACCGTTCACGTCGATTTTCTCAGCGGGGCAGAACCCTAAGCCAAATCAACTACCAATCTACCATGTACATGGTTACCTGCTACATTCAGGCAGGTTGACCAAAGACAATACCATCACTCTCGGTGATGATGCTTACCATTCGCAATATTCGGATGTATACAGGTGGAGTAACCTTGTACAGATTAATAAGTTCGTAGACTGCAATTGCTTGTTCATCGGCACATCTTTTACTGATCCCAATCAACGTCGTTTACTTGACATAGCTAGGCAACAGAGGGGAACGAATGATATTCAGCACTTTCTGATCAAGAAGAGGTATAGCACTATAGACACTGAGAGGGCATTAATCAACATCCTAAATACGAATGATCATACACTTGATGAAAGCGCGCAAGCCGAATTGGCCATAAACGAGACTGTAGAAGATTTAATTAGCGCAATTCATATGTTTGAGACATATGATGCACACTCATTCAATGTCGAGGTTATTTGGGTCAACGAATACAGTGATATACCACAGATACTTAAAGAGATTCGGGAGAGCAGTTACGACTAATACAAATGACGAGAGTACACTATAAAGGGAGGTGTAAGAGTGCCTGATTACGTATTGATGACGTACAACATCAAGTGGATGAACAAGATGTTTCAGTCTGGTCAGATTAAGAACAGCAAGCGGGAACAAGCTGAGTCTATCGCTGAAGTTATCATGAGAATCCACCCCCATATCCTCGGAATCTGCGAAGCAGCCAACGAGAAAACTGAACACGATCACTTTATACAGCAATATCTCAACAATGACTATTCTGTCTGCATGGGCACAAGCCGGGGAGGGCAGAATCTCGTTTTTTACTATAGAGACCCAGTTAAAGAAGTATCCGTGGATTCATCAATTTCTAACTACAACCCATGGACAACCGATATCAATAATGATGGTTTAGATGAACGCTACAAGTGGGAAAGGAAGCCTCTTGAGGCAGTCTTCAGGCTTGGGCAAAATGGCCCTACGATCAGAACCATTCTTGTACATACTAAGTCCAAGATCGTTGCGTCTGTAGTGGACTTCCACAATTTCCAAAAAATAGCTTTGGCTAACCGAAAGAAATTGGTAGCTCAAGCGATGCATCTCCGCTCCCGTGTCGATACTCTCATTGCACCGAACGACTCCCTTCCAATTGTTATCTTAGGTGACATGAATGATGGTCCCGGTCTGGATCCTTACGAGAAAACCGTTGGCCTCAGCTTTGTTGAGACCGTAATTGGTTCAGTCTTCGAACCGAATGGGATATTCCACGATGTACTCTATTGGATGAAAAGGGACAACAGTGCAGCAGTCAGAAAACAGCTTTGGACGACTGATTTTGAAGACCCCATAGTATCTACTTCGTTCGGCGGGAAGCATCGTGTATGGCTTGACCATATCCTCGTTTCTCCGGACATGCTTCAAGCCAACAATCAAGTTCATTATAAAATGGATTCGGGCAGGATAGGAGATAAAGATGCTATAGCCAAAAAAGCATCCGATCATTATCCTGTTTACTGTACAATACAGACCATCTAACCGAATTAGCCATGGTTGTTATTGAGTGAATCACTGTGATATTACCTGGTAACTCGGCTCTATTTATTTGGATTAACGGAAAAGATAAACTGTGACTGACCAAGCAGTAATACAGAGAGCCCTGAAGCGATTCAGTAGTTGTGAACTCGCCGAGGATATTCCAGACACATTACCACTCGTGGATGAACTCTGTAACTGCAGGGTGACTGACGATATATTCGCAGATATGGATGTTGTCTTCATTCAACACCACCTTGGCCCGTTCATACCGCGGCTGCGAGCGACGTTGAACCGTGGATTGGAACCATCCAGGTGTTGGTTCGTGGATATACCGTATTCCACCAACGAATCCGTCCGTAAAGCGCTACTGGGATTAGGTTTTTCTGACAAACACATTAGTGATCCCTTCAACGACCCGATTGCCCAATATTCCAGAAATCAGCTTGACAGAGTAGCTCGAGTCTTGAGGATACTGGCAAATCAAGATAACAAAAAGAGGCTGCTTGTTGTGGACGACGGTGCTTACTTCATTCGAACATTGATCTATCTACTGGCTACAGATGCAGGATTGGTAAGGAGTTTCAGGGAACGCGGTACATATCTGGTTGAACAAACAACTCGAGGACATCGTTACCTCGAAACAGAAATGGGAAAAGATTTACTAAGAACCCTCAATATCCCAGCAGTAAGTGTAGCACGCAGTCATACAAAGTACAGCTTGGAATCCCGTTTCATTGGTGTAGCTGTATCGCGGGGATTTATTCGAGCCCTGAGACAAAGCGGTAGGTTAACCAAGGGCCTCGGACGTGTTCTGGTAATTGGGTTTGGGCCTGTAGGTAAATCAACCACAGAGCAGTTGTCGAGGCTCGAACACGAAGGATTAATTGAGGTATATGACAAAGAATGGAAGATTTTGCAGGGTGAGATTCAAAGAGACGGCAAAGCCATTGCGTTACAGTCGTTTCCGGACAAAGGCTATTACGATTCTATTTTTGGTTGTACCGGATACACCTCTTTCCCCGTTGAAAAAGTTGGAATATTGTCTAACGACGCTGTTCTAGTGAGCGGTTCATCTGCCGCGATAGAGTTCAACCGGGAGCAATTCGTCGACCTTGCATGTGAGTCAGAATCCGACGACTTCTTTGTTATTGAACCAGAGAAGACAAGGAGTCGTGGTATCCATGCAACGATTAAAATGCAAAAGGGAAACAAAAAATTTTCATTTCTCAATGCAGGCTTTCCAGCCAATTTCGATGGAAGCTTGGAATGCCTCCCAGCTTTAATCATACAGATAACGCACGGTTTATTACTGGCTGCATCGCAGGAAGCATTACATAGTAGTCCCGGTTTTCATAGATTGAACCGGTATGATGATGATTGGCTTCATCAACGGGGTATGTATTGGATCAAACAATATGCATTGGCAGCCTGATAGTCTCTGATAAGTACAGTGGTAATAATATTGCTTTAGTAAGGAGGTCGGAAAATGCCTAGACTACAAGGTACAGCAATGAAAGAACTAGTGGAAGGAGGGAAGCTGAAGAGGGCGGATATACTGTTATCCCGTACCAAGCGTAGCCTCTTGGGATTTCTCATTAGATTCGGTACCAATAGCTACTGGAACCATGCTTTCATGATCTACGTGCTCAGGAGTCCAGAACAGGGATACAACACCACCTTCATCATTGAGTCAGGAGGGGCTGGTATCGATATCCACAATATATCCCACTACTTCGAAAGACCAGACAAATACGATGTTGCCGTAAAGCGATACGAAGCGGACTGGTTTCAGGACGATGTTGGGCAAGGTGGCTCTCGTTATCAGAGGAAGGTGCGTGGTTTTGCTCTCTCGGAGATAGATGACAAGTACGATCACAAGTTGATAATAACAATTGCCCGGAGATTCATAAGGCAGGTAATCCTAGGGTTCATGTTCCCGCTGCAGAGAAGAAAGAAAGACCCGTCGCAACGCAAGGTGATGGTACAGAAGGTAGCAGGCTTTAATGTCAATGCCTATATCTGTAGTGGATTCGTTCAATGGGCATATTACAACGGTGTCGGTCAAGCCCTTAAAGAAGACAACCTGGATGATAGCAGACTTCAGGAGGTGATCTTTAATCCGCGTTTTCCTTCTCCTGACTTGACTCCAGAAAACGGTCTACTTGCCACTACTCCTGCAGACTTGGCCAACAGTGATAAATTGTCCTGGAAGTACATCATCAAGGGTGGCAAGGTTTGGGAAGTTGCAGCTAAAGAAGAGGTTGATACGATCTTGAGTTCGAGCTAATAGCTAAAGAGCAACATATAAACATATAGGAGAAGAAACATGGCTGAAAACCGCAAAACCGATAATACTACACAGGAAAGCCCGGTAGGCAATCGCTGGGTTGGTCGGAATGGTATAATAATCCTCGGCGTCTACCTCGTGATACTATCTGTGGTTCTCGTCTTAGGTATTATTCAACTCTGGCCTCCTCCGCCCGAAGCAAGTGATACTTCTCAGGCAGATGCAGGAGCGGCATTCATATTCTGGACTCTATCGATATCGGCAGAGGCTCACATGATTCTCCTTGTAACACTGGCTAGTGCCCTTGGTACTCAGGCACATGCAATTCGGTCTCTGTACTGGTATGTTGGCAACAGACGACTCATATTTAGTTGGATAATGAAGTATATTTTAATGCCGTTCGGCGGGATAGCTCTTGGCCTTGCTTTCTATTTTGTGATTAGAGGTGGTTTCTTCGCAGCCGGAACAGATGTTCTAGATCTCAGCCCATATGGTTTTATGGCAATGGCTTTCCTGGTTGGGATGTTTAGTGAACAGGCAGTGGCGAGGCTCAAGAGAGTGGCAGAAGCCTTTTTTGCCAGAGCCGAAGTCGGTCGTGATTCATCTCCTCCAGCACAGACAAACTCTAGTAACAATGGCTAGTGTTTCAATACCTGATTTTGAGGAAATTATTATTGGTTTCGCCGGTGATAATTGTATTACTGAGAAGATTCTCAGTATCGTGTGAGGGAGCACGTTTATTATTTCTTGTGGAAATCGATAGAGAGCTACCACACAGGTAATCTGAAGGGATATTTGAGATAGGTTAGTCGTCACCGAATAACACATCCCATGATAACTGCAATATGGGAGGGAGAACACTATGAACTCAATACTAAATGAAGAGAGGAAGAAAGACTTACGGAGTACTTACGTTCAGGCACCTAAGTTCGGATTGGTACTCGGCGCTGGTGTAACTGCCAACTCAGGTGTACCTACGTATGATGAATTAGCACTCCGTCTTCTTGAGCGTGCATCTCATGAGAAAGGTTTCTCGGGTTCCCCGGGTTGGGTGCGCACATTTGTTCAGAACCAGAGAGAACTCCTAGCCAAAAAGGACCGTAAAACAGTACCACCGGATGAAGTTGTACTGTTTACGCGTGCACATCTTGGAGCAGACGAAAAGCTCCTGCGCAAACTCACTAAACAAGTACTTTATAAGAACGTAGCAGCTAGAAGAACTGTAGGTAGAGATGCTTTCAGAAACAACACTACACTCGATGCTATTCTCACCTTTTGTGCAGCCCGGCCCGATACAGTAATTGCTCCAGCTTCCAAATATGAAATTGAGGTGAACGATAGGATTGGAGGAATTCTTACGACAAACTATGATAATTTACTGGAAGGTGCTTTCCATACGAAGTACCGGCGTAATCTACTAAAACCCGTCGGTCGCCCCGGTGCACGAGAATTCATACGTGGTAGGCGGCTAATCCCTGTTTATCATATCCATGGTTACGTGGGCTACAGAGAACCTGTGGATCTTGATAATTTGCCAAGAACGTCAGACGTAGTGATTGCTGAGGATGATTACTTTGAGATCTTCTATGATCCTCTAGGCTTCGGTAATTACATCGCGATGAGTTTCTTCCGCCGCTTCCCATGTTTGTTCATTGGTTCCGGTCTGGGTGACAAGAACCTGCGTAGATTCCTATTCCACCTCACCAAAGATATAGGTGAAACTGCTACTCACCAAAGAAAGTTTGCGATCTTGAAATCATCAGAAACGGTTGATGATGAATTCACAGATAAGATCCTCCTGTCATACGGTATCGAGACCATATGGATCTCTAAATATGATGAGATTGAAGGAATCCTGCAGAATCTGTATACGTCGGTTGGTGGTGTCAAGAGAACAGATTGGGATTTTGTAGCTGGATATAGGTGGGGTTAATCGCAGTCTCCAGATTCAGATCCAGACGAGTACAAGAGATGGCGTGAGATGGGATGGGTACCCGAACGATAGGAAGCGCTTCTCGATTTAACTAAAGCTCATGTAATACGAGTACAGTGGACTGAGTTTCACCGTAATAGTTGGGAAACGCAATAATTAAGAAGGCGCTACGTACTCGGAAAGCTAGCGTAGAGAACGGTACGATGAGATCAGACATGGCTAGTGCAGTCGGTGCAGACACGTTACGCATCGTCGAAGCTCGGAACCAGTTCGACTGGGATGGGTGCAGGAAACGTGGCGGGTGACCAGAAGAGGTCAACGATTTAGCCAATTTCACGACCAGAGACTCACTGGTTGCGGAGTGCCCAATTCACCATTAAGCTACTCCGTCTTGCCTTTTAGTTCGGATATTTTATTGACCAGTGCCGGTACGACTTTGAGCAGGTCATCGACTATTCCATAGTTAGCCACGCTGAAAATGGGTGCTTTAGCATCTTTATTAATGGCAACTATTATGCTGGCACCCTTCATGCCAACCACATGCTGGAAAGCACCACTGATGCCGAGACCAAGATATAGCTTCGGCTGCACGGTCTTACCCGATAACCCTACCTGGCGCTCCGACGGCAACCATCCATAATCTACTACCGGCCTTGAGCAGGAGACAACTCCACCGAGCACTCTGGCCAGTTCCTCGACCATTTCCAGGTTCTTCTTATCTTTTATCCCTCTGCCGACGGAGACCAGGACCTCTGCCTGAGTTATATCAACAC
>SMTZ1_10011958_pt1 | contig 11406 bp, 11 predicted proteins | sample DeeMarSWOR136_30_FD_25667 | JGI IMG/M metagenome (IMG submission 25667)
GTTGGCATTCCTGCTGTGCTTGGGTCTATCGTCGGTGCCCATCTTGTACTCCAGATCAATGAAGTACTTCTGAAAAAAATCATTGCTATCTTTACGATGGCGATCCTCGCCTTTATCGTACTGAGACCGCAACTCGGTATCGAAAAAACCAAACATGTAATTAAACATTATAAATACGCCCTTGGTGCTATGAGCAGTCTCTGCATAGGTACCTATGGTGGTTTTTACGGCGCGGGCATTGGTACCTTTTTATCCTATCTTCTGATATTGTTGTTTGGTCAGACTTTTCTAGAGAGTGCTGGAACTCGAAAGATAGCGACATTGTCAGTGTCAGTGATGGCTGCAATGATCTTTGCTATCTCCGGTGTGATCATCTATTCTGTGGGCATCGTGATGTTTACTGGTTTATTTATCGGTTCTTACATTGGAGCACATTATGCAGACAAGATTGGAAATGTCTGGCTCAAACGATTGTTCTTCGTAGTTGTGGCAACCATGGCAATAAAATTGGTAACGTAATCAGTCCACCGGCGACCTCTCATACGCTCTGGGACGTCAATAATGATCCATGTGAGGAGAGCGGCAACACAAGTATTCGACCACGGAGGTGCAGTGTGAAGGGCAGTGGGCTGTTCAGCACTGCCGTTGAAGCAGTCCCGGCGGTGGATGACATATGGTAGTGATACTGGCCATAAACGCTGCACTTTTCTTTGCACTCCACAATATCATCATCCGAATTGGACTCAGACATGCCGGCCCTCGCTCGGCAGTGCTGATCACCCAACTAACCGTCTTAACCACCAGTCTTGTCGCTGCTATGTTTGCCACCTCCTTAGAACGACTTGCTGGTGGCGCTGTTCTGTGTTTCATGGCGGCAGGGATCACGGGCTCCCTACTTGCCCGAATTTTTCTCTTTGTGGCAATCGACCGAGTGGGCGCTTCAGTCACCTCAACCCTGTACCAAATTAAGCCTCTCTTTTCCGCCATGGCCGCCGTGGCAATATTGGGTGAGCAGATTACTTTTTCCATAGCTGTCGCAACTTTGATGATGATGATCGGAACAGCTTTCATCAGTCTGGAGCAGGCTGGCGGCCAGATTGAAAAGAAATGGTCGAAAAAAGACCTGGCCTTTCCAATTTTGGCAGGCGTCTGCTTTGGGGTAACCCACGTCTTCAGAAAAATGGGACTGAACATAACCCCAGAGCCTATCGCAGGGGTAGTCGTCCAAAGCACCACAGCCCTGACATTCTTCTTGTGCTTCTCCCTTGTTCAGAAAAAAGGGGAATGGGTAGGGCTGAATCAGAAGAAAACATGGTTCATCATTGGCCTGGCTGGACTTTGCAGCTTCACGGCACAACTGAGCATATTCTCTGCGCTCGATCTGGGATATGTGGTCATCGTTATACCCCTAATTTCTCTTGAGCCGTTTTTTGTCCTCCTTTTGGTGAGACTATTTCTCAAGAAACTAGAGCGGATAACCTGGAAGATAGTGGGAGGAGCTGTTCTTATTGTTGGAGGTGCAGCCGTGCTTTCCCTACTGGCTTGATTGAACTCCATCCCGCTCTTTATTCAAGACAAAAAGGTTGCCCTTAGCGTGACTGCTGAGTTCCTCTCCTCGTTGCGTCGCTCCAGCAGCGTTAAGGTGATTCGACACCAGTATGTCTCGGGTCTTTTGTTCGCCAGGCTTCAATCACAGACCTTTCGAAAATTGCACTTCTCTCGGATCCTTTCGTCTCTCACCTTCTTGAAGAGTCTTTCCTCTTGGGGCACGTTGTTCGGCACATCAAGCAGGAGGGATTTCATGTCCGCAATACTTCCTCTGATGTAAGACTTCACGTTTTCAATCTCACCTCCGCTAACCGAGAATTCCGCAACTCGATCCGATAGAAGGTTGTACTCGATCAGTTTGATCTTCCCTGGCTCGAGGTCCCATTTTTCCACAGCATACATCGCATAACAGGTCAGCTGTAACGAAAGGTCATCTTTGGACCCGCGACCTGTCTTCCAGTCAATGATAGTGGCGCCCTCCTCCGTCCAGAAGCTGCAATCTATCACTGCCCAAACCTTCGTCCCGTCCAAGTAGAAAGACGAAAAGTCCTCGATCTCCATCCAGCGTTTCGGAGAAAGTCGGCTCAGCATCGTGAACGTGTCCGAATTGTAAAAGTTCCTCAGACATTGCTCTACATCGTTCGCTACTCTCTTCCACTCGACATCATCCACGTTTACATCATACTCGTGTTCAAGCAGCGCGCACGTCTTCGGATGAACGCGATAGCGCTTTGCCCTAGAGGATCTGAACTCTTCCCTCATCTGGTTCAATGTAATGGAAACAATTTGATCCGCATTGAGGACTGGAATCTCACGCTGGAGGTTTCGCAGCGTGTGCCTGATGCAATCATGAACCTTTTCACCCGCCCACATGTGGCGGGTCTTAAGGTTCTTAAGAATATAGATCTCTCTTGTTCTACGAGCAGCCTCTTTCTCCCAGCCCCCCCAGTACCCGTAGTAGTTAAAGTAATATTGCCGAGGGCAGGTCTGAAAGACTTCATCCCTCGATATGGACCATGAGAATTCATTGCGGATTGCGGTCATTGCGACGGATGACCCCTTTGGAGGATTTCTCCTTTCCCCGAACTGGGGAGATGATCCACGCAGGCTCCGCTACCCCGTTGGCTTCCACGTAACATTAGCAGTCCGGAGATTGAGATGCGCATGCATGTCACGATTCCTAGTCTGGGACATCACCCGATGTGGACATTGGCAACAATGCAGGCGTGTTGCATTTGCAACCACACTGCTCACACTCATGCCAATCGGCTGCACATGTCTTGCGAGTCCATTTGCATGCGCAACCGCCAGGCATGTCTCTCCGTCACGATTTGCCCGAACAACTGCACTGGAGGTATTGAGGGTATCTAGAAGTCGGAGCCAAGGCTATCGGCTTATGGCTTTCTTTGGCCAGCCCACCGAAAGATTCAATGTCCAAATCCGGCAGCCTGTTTAGAGTTCAACTATTTGGCCCAGCATTATTCAGGTTAGGAAGAGCTAATACTTCCTTTTCTTCGGCCTTCTGACCAAATATCCTATGATCAGCCCCACAAGAAGGGCTGCAATGCCAGTACCATAGAGTTCTTTCAATCTTTTCACCGTGTCTTCTTTGACCGTTATCTCAATGCTTCTCTCTTGCTGGCTGATCTTTTTCTTCAAGGCCTGCATGTCCTCTTTTGAGGATGCGTTCTCCCGTCGAAGCTTTCCCAAGATGATATTTTTGTCCTCGATCTCTCCCTTCAGCTGCTCGATAACCTGGGATTTTGGCACATTTTCGACTAGAAATCTCTTCATGACCCAGCCCGTTCTGCCATCTTCAAGCATTACTTTTGCCCACACGTCGTCTGTTTCGAGAACGTCGACCTTCGTATCCGATGGAAGCAGCGCCACGTGAGGTTCGTTTGGATCGGGGACATTGCGGAGTGACAAATAGAGGTGGTCGGTCACGTACATGGTTTCAGCAAATCCCGTTCCCTGGATACACAGAAGACAAATGCTGCCAAGACAAAGATACAATCTCATTTTTTTCATGGAGACATTTATCCTTGACAATCTAACGCAACTCCATGAAGAGCTATGGGTCCGATTCTTCCTGCAACAACAACCAAGCAATGAACAGAGAATCTCTATTTCTAACCAGACGTCTGGCGAAAATGTCTGTAGATCTCCACCAACTCTTTCTTCGAGAAACGAATGATCACGATCTCTTGCCCCGGAACAACATGGTCTGGATTCCTACCCATGCGCCCATTGGTATGGTTGTACGCATACGATTCCCTGGTTTTTTCGACCAGCATTCTCCCTAAAAAGGAGCTATACCCATTCTGCCGCCGTTCATCCGCGTCTCCTGGTATCTCAAGGGTGAGAACTTGTTTCCTCGCCCCCTCTTCCTCAATCGCCATGGGTACCCCTTTAAGGAACCGCTCCATAAGGCCGTGTTGAATGATACCCCAGATCCCCTGGACATCCGCCTCGGTGACAGCGTGAATATAAAACAAATCCTCTTCACCGCCCCGTTCGTCTGGCAGGACTTGTGAGAGGGTGACGAGTTCCGCCGGCCTCTCCGCAATAACCTTGATGGGAGTCTCGGGTCCCAGACCTCTCTTGACCAGCTCTTCCGGAGTAGTGACCAATACCTTCTCTACCTTCTCGATGATCTTGATGGGTGTGTCCTGAGTGATCGATCCCTCAGCCAATAGCTTCCTGGGAGTGGTCTCAACGACTCGACCGTCTTCTGTGAGGACGCGGATAGGAGTGTCTTCCGTAACGGTGGGGCGCTTCAGAAGTTCTCTCGGTGTAGTAATGACGGCCTTTTCTTCCTCAACCAGGACCTTGATTGTTGACTTCGCCCCAATGGATGGATCTTCGAACAACGATTTTGGAGTCGTCTCAACGACCTGGCGATCCCCCGTAGCGAGAACTGCTTGAGCGTCCACGAAGTGATCGGCCGTCTTCAGGTCGATAGGCTCTTTTGGCTTCTCCTTGATAGCCTCAATATGCTTCTCCGCCTCCTTTGCGATCTTCTCTGCCTCCTGCCTCTTCTCCAGTCCCCCCTTGAGGAGAATAAAGAGCACTACTGCCGCCGCTATAACTACCGGAATTACATATTTGAGGTAGGACATCCCCGTTGACCCTGTCATCTTGCTCATAGCTTCTCACTCCTTTCCGGAGCATACTATCTTATTGTACATCCATTACGGTCCATAGTCAAAGCACTTGGACCTCGGTGAACTTGGCCGCGGTAAAATGCTACACGAACTCCATCGCTCCGACACATCGTTTCGCCATCCCAGTAGTTGACTTTTGACAGAGTTTCCTCTATGTTTGTGGCAGTTAGTTGTAGTCTTCTCGAGGGAATTGAAAACGGCGGATTTCAACGACGATAACGACACCAAAGATACCTTCGAAGGCCCACCTGTCTTCTCCGACGAAGATCTGGAAGATTCTCCACTAGCCGAGGAAGAATACAGGCAAGAGCACGAGATGTCCGCCGCACCGGTTCATCCAGGTCCACTTGAGGCTTCCTTGAGGGAAGAAAGACGGTCGAGGCGTGTCCGACTACTCCTTGTACTCCTGTGCTTCTGTGCGGGAATGTTGGTGCTGGTGTTCTTCCTGATGATGAGACCAGAGGAAGAGAAACCCCAGTTCGTTCGGGAGCGAATAACACGTCCTATTGAATCTGCTCAGAAACAACAGGAGCCCCGTGTACCGCGGGCTGTTGAAGAAAAGGAAGAAGAGGCGCAACAGGTTAGTGTTGCTGGGGCTGAGAGGGCAGAGCCCCAGATTCAGCCGCAAGAGGAAGAAAAAATACAAGTTGAAGAAAAAGAGCCAACAAGGCCCGATATGCCCATGGTGGAAGCCCCCAGAACTTCGGCTGTACCCGAGGAAAAGCAGCCACCAGGAAAGTACACAGTAAATGTGGCCTCCTTCAGAGAGAGAAGGAGGGCTGAACGGTTGATGAATGATTTGAAAGAGAAGGGTTATGATGCTTTTGTCACCGAAGCCAGCATTCCCCAACGGGGGACTTGGTATCGTGTTGCGGTTGGACGATTCCCTTCGGTGGAGGAAGCTCAGGTTTTTGCCCAGGCACTAAAAGAGAAGGAGAATTTGGATTTCTTTGTAAGAAAGTTGAAAAAAAGCAACCGCTAGAGCGCTCATCGGGCGCGTATCCTCACACTGCCATTCATGCTCTCAGCCAAGTCATCAAAAAGAGTTCACCGCCGCAAGATCCGTGGCTAAATTCTCGACAAAGCCGACTATCAGCAAAAGGTTGATTTCTCCCGCTCACACACTCCTAACGGGAGTCTTGTTGCCGAATGAACTGCGCCTGCAATAGCATGCATCATTGCAACGTCAGCTGCCCACACACAGGGGTAGGGTGAATGTGCATGACATTCCCATCGCTTTGCATGCGCTCGCTTAGTATGAGATGGTCTGTCCCACCATTGAAGTGGGCTGTAGTCACCGCATTGTTGGCGATCCTGGCAGCAGGCTGCGCTAGCCAGCCGCGAGACCCTCTCCCTGCACGGTCCGTTGCTGCAAAAAAGTCCTTGCCTCCCTTACGTTATGCGATCCAAGTTGGCGCTTTCTCGAATCTGAACAATGCTGTACGGCTCACACAAAATCTGCAAGACCGTGGCTTAAATGCGTACTACTTCATCTGCATGACAGGGCTTTATAAGGTACGCTTCGGCAATTTCCCCTCAAACGAGAACGCCCGTAAGAAAGCTGAAGGTCTCCGGGCCACAGGATTGATTGAAGAGTATTACATCGTGGGCCCAAAAGACTATCCAAAATTCACGGTCCAAAAGAATAACAGGACGGTTCTCAGAAATGAAATTGTCAGAACTGCAGAAGGCTTCCTTGGTGTGCCGTATCGATGGGGTGGTGTTTCGCCGGAGGGTGGCTTTGATTGCAGCGGCTTGTCGATGGCCATATATCATCTTAACGGCCTCAATCTACCACGGTCCTCAAGGGAGCAGTGGGCGGCTGGTTCACCCGTACATCAAAATCAACTGGCAAAGGCAGATCTCGTCTTCTTTGCAACTTCCAGAGGAAAGCGAATTTCACATGTGGGCGTCTACATCGGTGCAGACAGATTTATCCATGCACCAGGGGTGGGCAAACGAATCCGCGTTGACTCGCTTTCGAGTGGATATTTCAGACGGCGCTACGTAGGCGCCAGAACCTATTTGTAATATATTGCTCACGCTTTCATCTTCTCTGTTAGAAGAACAAACTACGCCCGTTACCGTCGCCTAACCCTCGACAGTGTTCAGCCCTCCTCCCGATCTCCTGGAGACTAATGATGAGCCGACACATATCTCATGCGTATAACCAATGGGGCGGGCGCGCTCACACCTCACCATCACTGAGCTAGACGCACAGTACGTTGGACTGAACAGCTCATCCTCTGCTCAAATAGCGATTGGCAAAGCTGAACGCTCGCTATCGAGCCAGATCAAGAACAACAGTCTCAGAGCTGGTGGTGATTCAAACTGGTCCCGGGTCGGTCCATAGCTGCTCTGGACGACTTTTGCTCTTCTGCCCTCATCATCACCACGTTGCATCCCGCAGGGACAGTTTACCTCTGAGTGCACGGGGCTTTTCTTCGTTTTTCCTGTATTTTCTCATGGACGCCTTTTGTGGGGCTCGGGGTGCCCACGTCTGATTTGATTCAGCACCAATCATTTCTTCGGCGGTCAGAACCAATCTCTTCCTGTCCCATTCGCTGACAAACGTTGCCATGTCTCGGGCATAGCTTCATTGTGTCATGCTCCTGGTCTTCCATCCCTGCCGCCACTGTCTCATCTTCCGATGAAGATTTCCTCACGAAACCTGACTTTTCTTTTGATCTCTTTTATTGTATGTTCACATAGAGGCCTCCTGTTGCTGAGGGCTTATAATTTTTGGTTTGGCTCAGTGCAAAACACCCTCTTCAGCAGTGAGGCTCAATTCCTTTCTGTTTTCATTAGTGGCAACGTTGCCATGCCTGAAACTACTAGGAAAAAGAAAATAGCACTCTTAACCGACAAGTCTTTTTTGCTCTTTTCTGCAATTGCTCTTATTGCTGGAGTCATCTGTTATGCCAGAGGGAAGGCGGTCTTCTTGCGCAGTGTGGATACTTCGCTATCAATGTTGCTAGAACTGGCCCCCCGAGTGGTAGCCGCTTTCTTCATGGCTGGATTTGTTCAAGTGTTGGTCCCAAAAAACCTGATCACAAAATGGATTGGAGCAAAATCGGGCTTTAAAGGAATCACGATAGCGACACTGGCCGGGATATGCACGCCTGGCGGTCCGATGATCGCTTTCCCGTTGATCGCGGCGCTCTACAAGTTGGGAGCAGACTACGGCGCACTGGTTGCCTATGTTGCCTCATGGGAAATGCTCGGAATCACCCGTCTGTTGGTTTGGGAAATCCCGTTCATGGGCGTGAAATTCGCTCTCCTCAGGTTTACTGTCTCCCTGATCCTCCCGTTCTTGGCTGGCATGTGCACCCGGAAATTAGCCTCACTCTTTGCTAGCTCTCTATACTCAAAGGACCAGACATAAACATGGACGCTGCCACTCTCGTGATATGGTTGATGGCATTGGTCGTGGGAGCGATCGCATATTTTCGTCCCGGAAGGCTCCACGTGCAAGGCCTCAAGATCGGGTGGGAGCTGCTACTCACCATGTCTCCCCGAGTCGCCATGGCCATCTTTATTGCTGGTTTCTTTTCCGAACTCATTCCCACGGACTTGGTAGCATCTTGGTTTGGCAGGGAGTCCGGTGTTCGAGGAATACTTCTTGCCTCTCTCGTTGGAGGTTTTACTCCAGGAGGTCCCCACATTTGCTTTCCGATTGCCATCATCCTGTTCAAAAGTGGAGCTGCAGTTCCGCCGTTAGTCGCCTACCTCACTGCATGGTCACTGTTCGCATTTCATCGCATTATTACCTGGGAGATTCCACTCATGGGTTATCGCTTCATGATATTGAGGATTGTTTCCTCGCTTGCCTTACCTCCTCTGGCCGGAATACTGACGGCTGCCGTCCAGACCAACGTGTGGACTGGAATGTGATCTTCATAGACTACCGGATGGGGTGTGACCACACCCTGCCCGTCCGCTCCTCTCTGACTCCCCCTTGCGCTCCTGTGCTAATCGGAAGAAGCTTACAAAGTCCTAGAACTGAATCAAGCTAAACCGAGTGAGCGTCGTTTCGGCTCGCGTACCCGGACCATTCACCAGATGCCAGGCGGTATACTGCTCAGCATAGAGATCGGCAGTCATACCATCGACCGGGACAATGACCTTGAATCCTCGAAAAGCGGCGCCCGTGGCCGTGTTGAGAACCGCTCCGTGAGCAGCGGTGCCTACCAGGATGACCGTCTCAACGCCTCTGTCCCTCAAAATCTTTTCCAGGTCTGTATTGTAGAACTTATCCGCTCCCGTCTTGACTACCGGCTCTCCTTCAAGGGGAGCTACCTCCTGTAGAATGTCGGTCACACTTCCCTGCCTGGTAAGGCTGTACGCAACGGGCATCCCTTTTGCCCTGGCCTCGTTGAGCAGAATCCGGATTTTAGGGACAGATGCAACGCAGCGAGGTCGGCTTTCAAGGTTACAGTTCTGCTGCTGAATGTCCAAAATCAGAAAAGCCGTTGTCTTGGGATCGACCGTCACCGGTTTCAGCTCCGGCGGGGCTGGAGCTTTCACTGTGGCCCATTCATCTATAATAGTGTTCTCTTTCAAAACATCCCTGCCCGTTTCGACCTTTTCCATCATGATTCCTCCTTTCTATCCCAATCAAAAGACCCATAGACTCAAGGAAGGCTCAGAAAGCAAAAGGTTACGGCAGCACGCTACCTTTTCGTCGCCTCCCGTTACGAGAAGACAGAAACCCGGCAAGCAGATCTTGCCTTCCGCCAGTGAAGCATAGGAAAAAGACAGTTGTGTGTCAAGCACCCTGTTGCCCTGTAACCGTTCAATCGTGACGTTGTGTGCAGACGGTACGTGAAGTTAATTGCAACCAAACCCCACACTGTAGTAGCGCCCCCAAATCTTCTTGTTTCAGGAGAAGGCAATTGCAGGTGCCATGGCAAACATCCCTGGCAGTGCCAGAGCCAAAACCCTCAATAGCAGCCGTCATCAGGAGATCCTGCCCAAACTCCTTCCAATCCCGCTTGCTACCTATCATTTCATGCCTCTCTTGTTCAACAAAGGCTAATAGGACCGTTTTCTCGCACGGGCCGTTTCTCTGGATGAATGCTGCTCCGTGGTTTCAGCAGGCCCTCAAGACCAAAGCATTTTGGCTCATTACGGTCCCCTTTTTTATAGCAATGGCCACTATACACAGTGTGGTAGTGCACGTGATGCCTTGCCTGATCAGTGTCGGTTTCGATCGTGAAATGGCCAGCCTCGTCGCAGCACTTGTCTTGTTTGTGAGCACTGCGGGCAGATTTGGATTTGGCTGGCTTGGGGATCGGATGAACAAACGATATCTCTTGGCGTTTGCACTCCTTCTGCAGGCCTTGGGCCGTGCTCATGTTGGCACAAGTGCAGAGTGTATGGGAGGCTATCATTTTCATCGCGCTTTTGGGCCGGCTTACGGGGGCGTGACCAGTCGCTCTCAAGTTCTACCGTAGTTATAGTCTCCATGGCACAATCCCAAATGGAAACTTCACACCGTTGCAATTGAACAACATCTTGCCTGAAGCAAGTCAATTTCTGTGGAACAAACCAATTCCTTTTGTTTCTTCGTGAGATAAAAAACTGTGCAATCTGCGATGTCCCGATTAGGCCAGCATAAGGCGGCAGGCAATGCTACCTAAAGAACCATCCCTCTGTCAACCTATTTTAGAAAGGTATTTAAATTTTGGTCATGCTGGCCCACGTGATCTCCCCGCTCCATAAACGGACGTCTTTCCCCAAACGCTGCATATCGTACCCTATCGGATCACACAGTTTCCCCACAGATTGTCATGTCTTGTAAAGCTCTGCAAAAGGAATTTTTCTAGAGACAGTTTGATTCTCTGCCCCTGATATACAAAAAAGACGTCCCTGCTGGACTGTAAGGGGGCACCTTTTGTTCCGCTCATGCTGGAAGGAGAATCCATTTGCTCCTAAGCATCAAAAATGTAACTGGTTGATTTTATTGGTAAGTCGTTTTTAATTCTTCCGCGCATAACGCACACCGCACGTCGGTGTGCGACTGTTGCTGTATTCTTGCTGTCGGCATTTTGCCTTTCCTCTCCTGAATACATTACCGTCTTGATGGACTGCTCCCCAGAGCTCTGCCGTCAAAAGGGATGGCATGTGAGTTGCGTGTCGCCGGTCAGAGTTTCTTGAGAGCACCTGCCATCCGGTCAAGGGCTTCGGTGAGGGTTTTTCGGGGGCACGCAAAATTCAAGCGGACGAAGCCCTCCCCTCCCCGGCCGAAGTCAGGGCCATCATTGAGGGCCACTTTTGCTTCTGTGAGAAAGAACTCAAAAGGATTGCCAGGGATGCCTGCGTCCCGACAATCGAGCCAGGCCAGATAGGTGGCCTCCATTCTGGTCATCCGGATGCCGGGAAGATTGTCCCGAACGTACCTGGACACGAAATCTCGATTATCCTTCAGGTAGAGCAGGACCTGATCCAGCCACTCCTGTCCGTCGCGGAATGCCGCCAGAGCAGCGATATGGCCCATGATGTTGACACGGGGTACTATCCCGTGGCTGGTCGTCTCCCACATGTTCTGCAGTGCGGGGTTTGTGATGATGGCAGATCCACAGCCCAGACCGGCCAAGTTGTATGTCTTGCTCGGAGCCATGAGGGTTATCGTGCGATCTGCCACTTCGGAACTCAGAGTGGCCATGGGGATGTGCAAGTGGCCGGGGTA
>SMTZ1_10021763_pt1 | contig 11406 bp, 7 predicted proteins | sample DeeMarSWOR136_30_FD_25667 | JGI IMG/M metagenome (IMG submission 25667)
AACTAACCCCCGAAGAACTGATCGAATATGGAGAAGACCCCCATGACCCAGGCGGCTACTTCTTAATCAACGGTTCTGAACGCGTCGTCGTCGCTATGGAAGACCTAGCGCCCAACCGCGTTCTCGTAGACATTGACACACGAGGAACAAAACCAGTCTATCAAGCCAAAATCTTCTCAACAACCGTGGGCTTCAGAGCAAGAATTCAGCTGCGAATGAAATCTGACGGCGGACTCGTCGTTTCAATACCTGGAGTGCCAACAGAAGCCCCATTTGTGATCCTGATGCGAGCCCTCGGAATAGAATCAGACAAGGAAATCGCCGAAACCGTTTCTCCCAATAAAGTGGTGCAGAATGAGCTTGAAGTCTCCTTTGAAAAAGCCGCGGGATTCGACACAGTTCAAGACGCCATAATGTACATCGGAAACCGCGTTGCCCACGGACAAGTGGAAGAATACCGCAACCAAAAAGCCAAAAGCATAATCGACCGCAACTTTCTACCCCACATCGGCAGAACCGAAGAAAACCGCCTAGAAAAAGCGCTTTTCCTCGGCGAAATGGCTAGCCGAGTCATCGAACTGAAGCTTGGAATCAGAACATCAGACGACAAAGACCACTTCAAAAACAAGCGCCTAAAACTTGCGGGTCCCCTCCTAGCTGACCTCTTCAGGATAGCCTTCAGGAACCTATGCCGAGACATAAAATATCAGCTTGAACGGATGGGCGTCAAAAGGCAGCTTATCACCATCTCAGCCGCCGTCCGTCCAGGAATAGTTACTGATCGGCATCGGCACGCCCTCGCAACAGGCAACTGGGGCAGAGGACGCGTCGGCATCACCCAACTTCTTGATCGAACAAACACGGTCTCTACCTTAAGTCACCTCAGAAGATTACAGTCTCCCCTCAGCCGCAGCCAACCCAACTTTGAGGCACGAGACTTACATCCAACTCACTGGGGAAGACTCTGTCCAAACGAAACACCGGAAGGATCGAACTGTGGTTTGGTGAAGAACCTTGCCTTAGCCGCTTCTACTTCTAGCAGCGAGCTTCAAGCGCCAAGGTCTTCGTTAACGGTTCTATTTTAGGTTATTGCGCGTCACCGCAGAAGTTAGTTGACGAAATAAGAAGGAAACGTAGGAAGGGAGAGATATCCACCGAAGTTAACGTTGCCTACTTCTCAAAGCTTCACGGAGAAAGCGAAGAGGTCTACATCAGCTGCGATCAGGGACGTGTACGCCGTCCCCTTATAATAGTTGAAAATGGGGTGCCTAAATTACAGCCTGAGCATGTTGAGAAGATTCGCTCCGAAGAGTGGAGTTGGGAAGACCTCATCAAACATGGAATACTTGAATACCTTGACGCTGAAGAAGAAGAAAACATCTATGTTGCCCTAGATTTTGACAAAATTACTCCCGAACACACCCACGTGGAGATTGCCACCTACACAATTCTCGGAATCTGCGCCTCCATCATACCATACCCTGAACATAACCAATCACCCCGCAACTCCTACGAGGCAGCCATGTCCAAACAAGCCCTCGAGACCTTCAGGTCAAAACTGTGTTGTCGCCATTCTATCCTTTGAAGGCTACAACATGGAAGACGCTATCATATTCAACAAAGCCTCTATCGAGCGTGGTTTGGTGCGCTCCACATTCTATCGAATTTACGAGGCGGAGTGCCGCCAATATCTGGGGGGTCTCAGAGACAGATTTCTGGTACCCGAACCGGGAATCAGAGGATACAGAGGCGAACAATACTACCGCCTTCTCGAACCTGACGGTATCGTTAGCCTAGAATCTGAGGTAGCTGGAGGCGACGTACTTATCGGAAGAACAAGTCCGCCAAGATTCCTTGAGGAATACAAAGAGTTTGAAGTTAAAGGTCCAACTATGCGGGACACATCCGTTGACGTGCGACCAGCCGAAACCGGGGTTGTTGACGATATTTTCATCACAGAGACCGGAGAAGGAAGCAAGCTTGTAAAGGTCAGAGTCCGCGACCAACGTATACCGGAACTGGGAGACAAATTTGCTTCACGCCACGGACAAAAAGGAGTAATAGGAATGATTGTTCCACAGGAGAACATGCCTTTCTCTCCAAAAGGAATCGTTCCAGACATCATAATCAACCCCCACGCCATGCCGTCACGAATGACCATCGGCCAGTTCCTCGAATCCATTGCAGGAAAGATTGCCTCGGCAAGAGGCAAACCAGTTGACGGAACCCCCTTCACCAATGAGGATCCGGAGCAACTGAAGGAAGAGCTTGTCAAGTTGGGTTTCAGTCACACGGGTAGAGAGATTCTCTACAGCGGCGTTTCTGGAGAGAAATTCGTTGCCGACATTTTCATGGGCGTTGTATACTATCAGAAGCTTCATCACATGGTTGCAGACAAGATGCACGCGAGAGCTCGGGGGCAGGTTCAGATGTTAACTCGGCAACCGACTGAGGGTCGTGCAAGGGGCGGCGGTTTGCGGTTTGGTGAGATGGAGAGAGACTGTTTGATTGGACACGGCGCCGCCATGGTGCTTAGAGACCGGTTGCTGGAAGAGTCTGACAAATATCTTCTATACGTGTGTGAAAATTGTGGCTTCATCTCCTACTATGACATTAAGCAGCGTAAGTACACGTGCAGAATCTGTGAAGATAAAGCCCAGATATCCCCAGTAGTCGTATCCTACGCCTTCAAGCTTCTTCTCCAAGAAATGATGAGTCTATGTATAACTCCCCGTCTAAAATTAAAGGAAAGAGCCTGAAAATGCAGATAGAAGATACTGTTCACAAAATTATAGACGAACTTTACTTCGGAGTTTTCTCCCCCCAAAACATCCGCAGGCAATCAGTTGCAGAGATACAGACCGCCGACACCTACGACGAGGATGGAGCTCCGATAACCTCTGGACTAATGGACGGCAGATTAGGAACTCTTGAGCCTAGACAAAGATGCAAAACGTGTGGAAACACTGCCATAAGATGCCCAGGACACTTTGGTCACATAGAACTAGCGGTTCCAATAATCCATATCGAGTTCACTAAGATAATCCACAAGCTTCTCCAATCTGCATGCAGAAACTGCGGGCGCATCCTGCTTCCTGAAAACCGTGTTAAAAAAATTAATTCTATGATTAAGCAGACTCAAAACCTGTTGGGTGAAGTTCCAAATGACCTTTACAAAAAAATAGTGAAGGAAGCAAAGAAAAAGGATTGTCCTTACTGTGGGGCTCAGCAATCAAAAATAGAATTTGCGAAACCCACAACTTTTTACGAGATTCTAGACGAAGGAGCGCAGAGATTAACACAGAGCATGATCCGAGAAAGACTTGAACGTATACCGGACGAAGACCTTGAATTGTTCGGCTTTAACCCAGGAACTGCTCGACCAGAATGGATGATTCTGCAGGTTCTCCCTGTTCCTCCAGTTTACGTTCGTCCCTCAATAACCTTAGAATCAGGCATCCGATCCGAAGACGACTTAACCCACAAACTCGTGGACATCATCCGAATCAATCAACGCCTAAGAGAAAACATGGAGGCAGGCGCCCCGACGCTTATCATCCAAGACTTGTCTGAACTGCTGCAGTATCACGTTACAACATATTTCAACAACGAGGCTTCAGGAATTCCCCCTGCCCGACACCGTTCAGGAAGAGCCCTCAAAACAATATCACAGCCTCGATATCAACGAGGTCGGCGTTCCTCTAGCCATAGCCATGAGGCTTTCAATGCCTGAAAAGGTTACGGTGTGGAACATCGAAGAGATGCGGAAACTGATCATCAACGGTCCTGAAAATTTCCCCGGCGCCCTATACGTCGTGAGACCTGACGGAAAAAGGGTCAGACTAGAGTTTGTTGTTGAAAGAGAAAAAGTTGCCGAATCTTTGGAAACTGGTTTCATTGTAGAACGTCACCTCGGGGACGGCGATATTGCTATCTTCAATAGGCAGCCCTCCCTTCACCGGATGTCCATCATGGCGCATTACGTTCGAGTTCTGCCGCATAAGACGTTTCGATTGCACCTGTGTGTTTGTCCTCCCTATAACGCCGACTTCGACGGGGACGAGATGAATCTTCATGTGCCCCAAGGCGAAGAGGCTCAGACTGAGGCGCGGCTTCTGATGCAGGTTCAAGATCAGATTCTTTCACCCAGATTTGGGGGACCTATCATAGGGGCTATTCGAGATTACATAACAGCATCTTATCTTTTCACCAGAAAATCCAACGTTCTAACCAAGGAAGAGGTTTGTAGGTTGCTTGTAGCGTCGGGTTACGATGGACGTCTGCCTGAACCCGCTATCAAAGAGCCCACACCTCTTTGGACTGGAAAACAGATATTTAGTCTCTTCCTTCCGAAGGACCTGAACTACGTTTTGAAATCAACTATATGTCGTAATTGTGCAACCTAATAAAAGATTATGGGTCCCAAGCTGGACGGAAGTTCCTGAACAGTATATGTCAACTTCTGAAACTCTTCGTAAGTATGCGAGGCTTCACTTTCTCTTACGACGAACTTGAACTGTCTGACGCAGCTAAAAAGAAGATTAAGAGAACGATGGGAATAATCGAAAGACGAATAGAAAAACTGATTGAATCCTATCGCAGCGGCACGCTACCGAGGCTGCCCGGTCAGACCCTTAACGAGTCCTTCGAAATCTACGTAATGAACGAACTCGCGGAAGCCAGAGACAAAGCTGGAAAAGTTGCAGACGAGGACTTTGAGCTTGGGAATTCTGGAATAATAATGACGAGAACCGGAGCGCGGGGGTCCAACCTCAACATAGGTCAGATGGCAGCTTCTGTGGGTCAACAGGCTGTAAGAGGAAAACGGATAATGCGCGGTTACGTCAACCGAGCCTTGTCACACTTCAAAGCTGGAGACCCCACCCCCAAGGCTCTTTAGACCCCATCGAGTATTTCTTCCACGCCATGGGCGGAAGAGAAGGGTTAGTCGACACAGCAGTGAGAACCCAGCAAAGCGGTTACATGCAGAGGCGCCTCATCAATGCCCTTGAACAGCTTCGAGTCGAGTACGACGGAACTGTGCGGACTTCGACTGGCGACATCATCCAACTTAAGTATGGGGAGGATGGCGTCGATCCGGCTAAGAGCGATCACGGGAAAGCAGTTAACGTCAGCCGTCTGATTGAACAGGTAAAAATCATGGTGGAGGAGAAAAAACCTGCCTCCAAAGAGTACATTCTGGAGCGACTTTTAGAAGTCGAAGAAAAGCTTACTCCGATTCTTGTTAAAGAGTTAAAGTCTGGTTTGGCCAAGGCTAAATTGAGTCGTAAAGGCGTGGACCAAGCCATCAGTTTAACCTTAGAGAACTATAAGAGAGCTCTTGTTGAGCCTGGTGAAGCTGTGGGAATTGTGGCTGCCCAATCTATTGGGGAGCCGGGAACCCAGATGACTCTTCGGACGTTCCACTACGCTGGAGTCAGAGAACAGAACGTAACTCTTGGATTGCCTCGACTAATAGAAATAGTGGATGCTAGACGAAGCCCGTCAACACCTATCATGACCATCTACCTTGACAAGAAGCATAGAAAGAGCAAGGAAAAGGCAACAGAAATCGCCCGCGACATCATCACCACAACGTTAGGGGACATATCAGAGACCGAACCTTATGTGGACCCCGAACTTGAAGTAGTCGTTGTCAAGCTTGATTCCAACATGATGAAAGAGCGTGGCGTCAACGCTGAGAAACTACCTAGCCTTTTACAACTGTCAAATTATGAGCTGAGCGTTGAAGAAAACCGGTTGATCATCAAACCTAAAAAGCAGATGGACATGAAGAAACTCTTGCCAAAACTGTCATCCGAGCATGTCAAAGGCGCACCTGACATCCGCAGGGTCCTTGTCACCGAAGAGACTGGAGAGTGGGTTATAAGAACTGACGGTTCCAATCTATCTGCTGTTCTTGACATTGGCGGGGTAGACCCAACGCGAACAACTACCAACAATGTTCATGAAATTGCCGAAACCCTCGGAGTCGAGGCGGCTAGAAACTCGCTGATTAAAGAAGCCATGGGCGTTCTTGAGGAGCAGGGTCTTGATGTTGACATACGCCATGTCATGTTGATGGCGGACATAATGACTTCAACGGGTGATGTAAGACAGATAGGGAGACATGGAATCAGCGGGAAGAAATCCAGTGTTCTCGCTAGGGCAGCATTTGAGATAACTGTTCCAAACATAATCGAGGCAGCCATCAGAGGGGAAAGCGACCCTCTGAAGGGAGTAACCGAAAACGTTATAGTTGGGCAATCGATACCCATCGGCACAGGACTAGTGGACCTTTACATGACAACAGGCAACAGAGAGAAGAAAGAATGATAGATGTCAACAAAGCAATAGCTACAACTGCGAAAACCGGAAAAATCCAGTTTGGAGCCAACAGCGCCTTAAAAAGCGCTAAAACAAGAAAAGTTAAACTCATAATAGTTGCTTCAAACTGCCCTCAGAGAATCCGAGAAGACATCGAATATTATTGTAAGCTTTCCAAGATTCCGGTTAGTATTTATAAAGGTAACAGTTTAGACTTAGGAGCAGTATGCGGAAAACCGTTCAAGGTTTCGGCTCTGAGCATAAGAGAACCTGGAGATTCAAACATCCTTAAGATCGCGGAGGCATAGCATGGCTAGCGGAATAAAGTTCACAAGTGTAGAGATGCGATTCATAGCCCTGTTTCAGAGCATAACCGGCGCAACAGTGAAAGACTGCATTGTTGACAGCGACCTCAACAGAATAATTTTTGTCGTGAAGGAAGGAAGCATCGGGATGGCTATAGGCAAGAGAGGAAAAAACATTCATCTCTTGGAGAAGATGACTGGCAAAAAACATGAAGTCATCGAGCACTCAGACAATCCTGCCCAATTCATCAAGAACGCTCTCAAACCCGCCAAAGTCGACGAGGTGCGCATAACCGAGCGTATGGACGGAAAAACGATTGCTGTGATTTCTGTGAATCCTAAAGACAAGGGTGTCGCTATCGGAAAAAACGGGAGAAACGCTGAAAGAATCCGGTTTCTGGCAAAGCGTTACTTCCAGATACAGAACGTCAGCATAACCTAGGCACGTTTTTGTTGGCTAAGCAGATTGTGTTTTGTCTTTTGTTACTTGCTGCTAGTACGTAAATAGGCTAGCAGAATGTTGAGGACGGGTTTTGTCAAGAAACCTTGACCAACACATTTTGCCTGTATCGATTGATAGGTCAAGAAACCTTTACAAAAACCCTTTTCTTGCTCGTTAAGTAAGGTATTACTGGCGCCCACGATGGGAGATAAAAGGGCATTGCTCATTATGCTGATGATTCTCTGTTCTTTATTGGTTGCTCTTTCAATCATCGAGACAGTTAGGGCAGCTGAGGACTCGTGGGTGACATTGACTCCAATGCCCACAGCAAGATATGGACTCGGAGTTGCTGTTGTAGATGGTAAGATATACGCAATAGGAGGTTTTGGAAGACCTTTAGGTCCTTATACCAACATTAATGAAATGTATGATCCTACTACGGACACGTGGACTACGAGAACGCCAATGCCTTCTAGCCGGGCGAATTTTGGAATTGCAGTTGTCCAAAACAAAATATATGTAATCGGAGGAATAGGATACGTAGAGGGAGTCCTTAAATATCCTAATACAATTGAAGTTTATGACCCTGTCACCGATACTTGGGAAACTAAAAGTTCAAGCGCTTCGCCCAGAGAGTTCTTAGTTGCCAATGTTGTTAACGGCAAAATCTATGTTACAGCTGGTTACGTCGATTCCGGCTACTTTCCGATTCTTGTTGACAGAACCGAAGTTTATGATCCAGAAACTGATACATGGACAACAGGAGCGTCAATGCCAAATTTTGTAGGTTTTGGAATTGCCCCGAACACCGCTTCTGCGGTTGTAGACGATGTAATATACGTAGTTGTTTCTCAGACCCTCCGTATTTATAATCCAGAAATTGACACGTGGAGTACTAGCTCAAGTTTGCTCACTCCTGCATTAAATGGTCCAGCTGCTTTTGCAACAACTGGTGTTTTTGCCCCAAAAAGAGTCCATGTATTAGCTGGAAACACCCATCAAATTTATGACCCTGAAACAGACGTATGGAGCAATGGCACCCAGATGCCCACTCCACGCATATATTTGGGTGGTGCGGTAATAAATGATAGATTGTATGCAATCGGAGGATCTATGGGTAGCGTTGATCAGGCATGCAATGAACAGTACACACCATACGGATATATCCCAGAGTTTCCATCATGGACACCACTACTTGTTATGTTAGTTGCAGTTCTAGTTGTAGCGGTTATTTACAGACGTAGCCTATACAAACAGAACAAAGGGGGAGTAAAATAGTGAAAAAATCGGCGTTTATGCTTGTTCTATTGCTGTTTCTTCTCTTTGTTCTGGTTTCTCTTCCACAAATTGATCCAGTGAAAGCAGAAAACACGATCTATATTAGGGCGGATGGAAGCGTTGAGGGAACGAATAATATTCAGCGTAATGGAGACATCTACACATTTACAGACAACGTTTCTGATGAAAGAATTTTGGTTGAGAAAGACAACATTGTGATTGATGGAGCAGATTACACTCTCCAAGGAGATGCTAGAGGGATAGTACTATCAGAAAGAAACAATGTAACCGTAAAAAACGTGAAATTAGAGATGGAAGGCGGATATGGAATCTACCTTGTTGACACATCGAATTGCATAATTTCTGATAACACAGTAACTGGTGACGCCTACAATATCTACCTGTGGAGGTCATTCAACAATACAATTGAAGGAAACACGGTAACAAACGCTTTTCGGGGCATCTTAATCTACGACTCTTACAACAACACTATTACAGGAAACACCGTAACAGACGGCGTAGTAGGCATCGAACTGCAAGATTGCGCAAATAATGTGCTCAGAAACAACCAAATGAGTAACAATAGAGCCAATTTTGGGGTTCGTTCTTACCCAACATATAGGGTCGTCAATGACGTTGACACTTCAAATACGATTGATGGTGCGCCAATTTATTACTGGGTTGGTGAAGAAGACAGGACTGTTCCATCGGACGCAGGTTTCGTTGTTCTGATAAATTGTACACGTATAACCCTTCAAAACCTGCACCTCTCAAAGAATGATCAAGGCATATTACTATTTTCCACAACCAACTCGACATTAACCCAAAACACAATAGTGAGCACTAGAGGTGGTAGAGGAATAGAACTTGTTCACTCCTCAAATAATAACATTGTAGAAAACACTGTTCAAAACTTTTCAAGCGGAATCCAACTTGCAGAGTCTTCCTATAACACAATCACTAAGAATACTGTGGTTTACAATGACCGCGGTATTGTGACTGAATCCAACTCGAAACAGAATATGATTTTGGAAAATGAAATTACTTCAAATGATTATGGCATCAGTGAGAGGGGAGGTGACAACGTCATTTCTGAAAACAAAATAAGAACAAATGATTATGGCATTTCCGTACATTCATCCTACAACCTAATATCTGATAACATTGTAACCGGAAACAATGAAATGGGCATCATCCTTGATGCTGGCTCAAACACCCTTAACGGCAATAACTTGACAGACAATAACAATTACGGAATCTACATCTCCAGCGGTAACACACTTAGAAACAATAGAATGAATAACAACCGCTATAACTTTGATGTTCGGGGAACTAGCTTTGAAAATGATGTGGACACATCAAACCTTGTTGACGGTAAACCAATGATTTACTGGGTGAACCAGCAAGATAAGACTGTACCCTTTGACGGTGGATACGTGGCTCTCATTAAATGTGAAAACATAACCGTTCAAAGCTTAAATATTGCTAACAACGGCGATGGCATATTTCTGGCATTCACAAATCACTCGACCATAACAGGAAACACACTTGCAAACAATAATAACGGTATCAAGTTCTGGGGTTCTTCAAATAATCATATCGTTGGAAACAACATAAGAGAAAATGGAAATGGCATATTCTTCAGTGGAGCAACTTTCTTGGATATAGCACATTATCCCTCTCCAAACAACATTATTTATCACAATAATTTCATTGATAACCAAAACAACATTGGCGACGTTGCAGGATCTTATTGGATTCCTGATTCGACTCCTGCAGTAAACATTTGGGATAATGGAATTGAAGGAAACTACTGGAGCAACTATAATGGCACAGACACTGACGGGGACGGAATAGGAGAAACACCATTCATCATCGACGAGAATAATCAAGACAACTACCCGCTCATGGTTCCCATAATGATTTTTGATGCTGGAATATGGGAATGGACTCCCTACAACGTGTTTGTATTCAGCAACTCTACGCTATCAGATTTCAGTTTCAATCCTGAGAACACCATGATACAGTTTAATGTAATCGGCGAAACTGGAACAACAGGCTTCTGTAATGTAGCCATTCCAAAAGACCTATTATATGCTGAAGATGACTGGACTGTTCTAATAGAGGGCAACCCTGTAACTCCAACAATCAATGATGACACACAAAACACATACCTATACTTCACTTATCCGCACAGCACCAAAACCGTGGAAATAATCGGAACAACTGCAATCCCAGAGTTTCCTTCATGGACTATTTTAGTTGCTGGGTTCTTTGTTGTTGCTGTGGTATCGATAGCTTACAGGTATGGTTTTAAGCATGGGAGAAAAAATGAAGAGCTTTAAATCAATACTTGTTGTATTAATGGTTTTTTCGTTTGTTTTAGTTTCTCTCCCACAAATTGAAGAAGTGAAGGCACAAGTCATCATCTACATTAGAGCTGATGGAGATGTTGAGGGAACAGATAAGATTCAACGAAATGGTGACATCTACACCTTTACGGGAAATATTTCGGTTGGGATTCAGGTTCAGAGGAGCGACATTGTCGTTGAGGGGGCGGGGTATACTTTGCATGGAGATGGAGAAATTCATGGACCCACAGATATTCGTGGAATGGGATTGGAAATTGTTGATAAGGAATTTGAACATTAAAGAATTCACTAGAGGTATTCGCTTCACCAACTCGTTTGATTGTAATATCTATCAAAACAGTCTGACTAACAATTCTATTGGCATCGAAATGGGTTATGTAGATGAATCTTATTCAAACAATAACACAGTAAGTGGAAACCTTATAAAAGAAAATGATGCGGGAATTCGTTTAATCTATGGTTCCTCAAATACTATTTCTGGAAATATTATAACCTTAAACAATGAGGGTGTCAGTGTCTGGAGCACATCTGGGAACTACATCTTATGGAACAATATTACAGACAACAATAGAGGTATTTATTTTGAAGTTTCTGGAATTAATTTTATTCATCATAATAATTTTGTAAATAATACAAACGATTGGTGGGATTACGGTTATACTCCTTGGCCGTTTCAGTTACC
>SMTZ1_10006916_pt1 | contig 11405 bp, 10 predicted proteins | sample DeeMarSWOR136_30_FD_25667 | JGI IMG/M metagenome (IMG submission 25667)
ATGGAACGTTCGGGAGCTTTACAATTTAATTCTGAAGAAAGTAGGAGGATTAGCTGAATAAGGATATTTAATCCTTTTTTGGTGATATGAGACCTACTTATCTTTCAGAAATCATCTCTTATTTCTTTGAAAAATCAGATACTACTTGAGAAAAGTGCCATTTGTTTACTTAGGCGATTATGAATTTTTTCAATCATTTCTATTCCCATTTCCAGATTATGCAAAACTAAATTTTTAAGTTTCCTTCTGTTATAAAGTTCAAGTATTTTTCTAGTTTTTTCCAAATCACCAGCATTTAACCAAGAAAGATTTAAATTTTTAAATGCGCGCAATAAGCGAGCCATAAAATTGTAAAATTTTTGTTCTTCATCTAGAAAGCGAGAACCGCAGAGATATTCTAGCGAATCTGTGTCAAGGAATATCGGATAAATAACCGGATTATAATTATCTACAAACAAAATTTTTTTACATCGTTCATAATTTCCTTTTAATTCATGTAACATTCCTTCAACACGTCGTTTAGCTTCATCCACTCTCATAATTTCAAAAAGTGAACCTCTACCAGAAATGGTTTCAAGTACATGGCTGTCAACTTTATCTGGATTATTAACACAGTCTTGCAATGCGTCTTTAATCTGTGAAATGAATTTTTTCTTTTTATTTTCTTCCTTTCTGTTATAAAATAATGTTGCTTTACTAGTTACATCAAATGGTAATACTGTGCCTTCTTCTGCGATGGTGATAGTATTATGTTTAAAACTCTGCCTTACACCGAGCTCCCAGAACACATTGGGATTATGATCTGTAAGTTCAGCCACAACAACAGAACTCACCACAAGATCAGTAATAATCTCCCTTAAAATATCCCCACGTAACTCTTCCACGCGATGTGCTATAAACCCTGGAACTGATTCTATTATGGGCTTTAAGAAATTTTCAAAATGATCTGTCCAATATTCTTGAGTATGTATATTACTACTCTGTGAAAAAGGCATAATTACAAAGCAACTGGCTTTTTTCTCAGTCATAGCATTAATACTTTTTTGAATTTATATTTAAAGGCTTTTAAGATTTCTTAAATTTTATTTTTATATAAATAATCCTTAAGTTGCTATTATATATAAAGATTGGAAGTGAGCTATTAAATTCCTCAAAATACAATAGTTTATTTTTTGAATATATCTATAATTATCTAAAATTAGATACTTTCAAAATTAAAACCTTAATGTATTACAAAAAAATAAATTAATGAAAAGTTTTTTAATACTTAAAGAGAAATTTATAGCTAGGAATCAACAATCAATCAACATAGAAATCTGTATGAGCGAAGAAAAAAAGTTTGAATCTATGCTTAAAGAAGTAAAGGATTTTTATTTGTTTTTAATAGAGGGAGAACCGTCTCCCGATGATGAAATTGAAGCAAGAGAAAAATTAATTAGTCTTTTTCGAAATTTAAAAAATACTAATTCACATCCAGAGTATAGATATGAAGTTGAACGTATTTTAAAAGAATTAGAAGAGTGGGATACCCTTGATCTATGGTTTTCAGAGACTTCAATTCCTAAGAATATTGAAAATATGCTTAATATTCCCGCACATGAAATTGAAGTTCAAGAATCTGAAGCACATGAAGCATCAGAAATCGAACCAAAACATGTAGTAGAGAGAACTGAAATAGATTTAACGCAAATTGTAGATAAAGTTTCAGAACAGTTTAAAGGGGAGATTGACGGATTAAAGGGAAAGATTGAAGAACTTAAAAAAGAATTAGAAAAAAAAGATGCTACTCTCGCAAAGATTAGTCATAAGAAGAAGGTTGAAAAAATTACACCTAAACGAGATAGTAGATTACCTCCTCCAAAGATAAAAATCCCCATTATTAAAAAACCACTAGTTGGTACCAAAGTAGACAGTAAATCAAAAGAACAAAAACCTGTGGAGTCATATGAACCATTAAAAAAGAAATTAACTCCTATTCCTCAAACATTCGAATCTAAACCATCTAGAATAGAAATGCAAGAATTAGCTCCTATTCCAAAAAAGAAACCGAAAATAACACCCATGGTTATCGAAGAATCAAAAGATCGTCCTTTAATAACAGAAAAGCGTAAAGTAACACCAGTTATAATAGATAAACCAAAGGAAATATTCCAGCCAAAAGATATGCCAGACAAAAAAGATAAAATTAGTATATCCATGGAAAAACCAAAAATCAGTTCAGTAAGAATTGAAGAGATAGAATCTGAATCAATTCAATCAAGTGCTACAGATTTATTTAACGTTTTTGCCTCGGTTGGCGAGAAAACATCGGATAAGTCAAAATCAAAATCAGAAATCAAACAAAAAATAACTAGTGTTGAAGAAGAAATCAAAGTTAAAAAGAAAGCCGATATACAAGAAATAAATAATGTTAGCCCCTTTATTGATTTTAATACATCCATAGCACCGTCTGATAACATTTTTGAAACTTCTGAAACAGAAAAATTACCCAATGATAAAGATTCGTTATATCAAGAATTAATTGCTCTTGAAGGAAGAAGATATTCAATTGAAAAGAATTTTAAAGAATTGGATATGAGTTATAATAAGGGTTCAATTTCGGATTCTGAATACGAAAAGCAGAATAAAATTCTTAAAAAAAGGTTAGATGATATAACCTCAAGAATTAACAATATAAGAAGGATTATTTCAAGTATGTAAGAAGAGATCTTAATAATTATTTCTTTAATTCGTATATTGGAGGCATCTTTAACTTATGTTCTGCTGATTTCATCAAACTTTTTACTTTTTGCACACTTTTTTGATCTAAGCCTTCGAGGCTCAAATTATAGTCGATTCTGTATAATATTTCATCGATAGTATCATATTTTAAACCTATCTCACCCTCATCCGTTTGACCAATCCATAATCCAGGGGAAGGGGGTTTATTAATAATTTTTTCAGGTATCTTTAATACTTTAGCAATTTGTCTAATTTCAGATTTATACAATCCTCCTAATGGTTCAAAATCTACTCCTCCATCTCCATATTTAGTGAAATAACCAATTGCTAATTCAGCTCGATTACCTGTTCCAGCTACTAAGTATTTACCTTTTGATTGGCCTATAAAATATAAAGTCATCATCCTTAATCTTGGTTTTAAATTAGCTTTTGCAAGCTGGTTAGATTCGCTTATTTTTTTTGTTACTCTTAAAATTTCATGATATACTGAACTTAAGTCAATTATCTCAAGCTTTATTTGTAATGAATCGGCAACCAATTTAGCATCTTCTATATCTTGTGGAATCGATTCACAAGGTAAACATAAAGCTATAACACAATCACTTCCAAGGGCATTACTACATAAAGAAGCAGTTACAGCACTATCAATTCCTCCACTTAAACCAAAAATTACTCCTTGTACGTTTGCAGAATTGATGTAATTTTTTATCCAATTTTGAATTTCAAGGCTTAAGTTTGCATAATCAAGTCTACGCATATTTATAAGTATATTCTTATTATTAAAAAAGCTTCTATAACTTTATCGAAAAGGTAAGATTCAAATAAGTTTTCTAAAATTATAATAATAAAAATACTTTCTTAATATATATACTAAAGAGAAATACAAAATATTATCTGAAGAATGATTTAGTATGAGTGACGAATTTAAAAGTATTGTTGACGCATCATATGATAATGGAACTCCTATTTGGCTTTACACTTCGGATTATATCTTTGGTATGGTACCTGTTGATTCTAGTGGAACTCGTTGGACTGAAATTTCTTATACCTTTGATGATCCTGATGAACCTTTATTAAAAACCGAACGAAATGCCGATTTATCTTATCAATTTCTCCTTGAAGAGGTTGAAAAAGGCATTTCATTTTATGTTAAGGACTTAAATGTTTTATCACTAAAAGAGTTTACAAAGACTATTGAAGAAAAATCTGGTCCAGAGAAGGTTAATGCATTAATAGCAGAACTTATCAATCAGTCAAGCAAGTATTCCAGCAATCTACCTATCATAAAAAGTAAAGAAGAGTTAGAAATGATAAAAAGTAAGGTATAATTTCTTTCTTATTGATTTCCTTTTTATATAATTGATCTTTAAATATATAGGTTCTTTCTTTGCGGATATTTTTTAGTAAATTCTTCATCTATCCTTCTTGCCATTTGATAACCTAAATTCGGGTCCTTATCCTCATGAATTACTTTTTTCAAGTGATCTCCATGTTGTTGTGAATATTTTTCAATACCCGCAGCCATTATATTTTGATCCTTTTTAATAGGAACAACCATTCCAAAAAGGCGATACATCTCATCAGGTGATAAGGTTCTTCCTTTTTCTATTTTTTCATCAATTTCTTTGTCAATATTTCGAATAATTGACCCCATAGTCAACGAAGAATAAGGATTTAGCATTTTTGATTTTAGCCAATAAGCATCAGGTTTTTTTGTTATAAAAGTATCATAATTGCCATCTTTATCTTTAGATCCAATGATTCTCCAATCTTTTGGCTCTCTATCATAGTGTTTTTTCATTTTTTTCATGATAGGTTTAATTGGAGCTACTCCATGATAATCTTTTTCTTCATCCTTATTCGTCATATTCCCTATTATATAAAGGAATTTTAACTATAAAAAGGTAAAGAATATAGTGTATAAGAAGATAAATTCATATATATAAAAATTTCAATAAATTAACTAAAGATCATTCGAAATAGAAATATTAAATTTAAGAAATTTATGAAAAATCTGAATAAAATCCCAAAAATAAATAATTTATTTGAAAAATTTCAAAATACCCTTGAATCAAAAGAAAAAAAATCATTATTTACCATATTAAATTCAATTCACTCACTTGAAATTGAGTTCTTAGAGGATTACACAAATAAAAAAAAAGAAGGAGTATTTTATACAAAAGGTGTTATCTCCAATTTCATATTTACTGAAACTCTTATTCTTTTATTAAAAAATCGATTTGGGTTAAAATCTCTTAATAAAATCAATGATCTTTATAATTTAAATGGAGAATTAAAAGGTAAAATTACTTCTTTTTTATTAAACCTAAAAGTTTGTGACCCTGCTTGTGGATCTGGAGTTTTTCTTGTAAGCGCTCTCGAACTTTTATATGAGATAATAAAAAAATTAGATCTTAAAAATCATACCTCTACAATTGGAGCAAAACTAATAGATAACATTTTTGGATATGATATTAATGATGTAGCAATTAAATTAACGATTCTAAAATTATCACGATGGTATTCTTTAAACTTTAAATCTGATTTAAATCGAATTTTCTACAAATTATGTTCAAATATTAAAAAAGAAGATAGTATTACTTCTAAAATTGATAGAAAGTTCGATATAGTCGTAGGAAATCCTCCTTACGGGAATATCCTAACAAAGAATCAAAAACTTTTCTTAAAGAATGAAAATATATTTTATAATGATATTTATTGTGCATATCTATTAAAAGCAATTGATTGGTGTGAAGGAATGATAGGATTTTTAGTTCCTAAAAGTTTTCTCCTTAGACAAAGTTACATAAGATTTAGAAACACCCTTTTATCAAATGCTAATCTTGTAAAAATATTTGATATTGGTCCAAATTTATTTAAAAAAGCAACAAATGAAGTTCAAATCATTATATATACGAAGAGAATAAAACAACAACAAAAATTAGAAATTTATGAATATCCTGATAAAGAAATTATAGTATTTAAAAATCAAAATTTTGATGATCTAAGGGTGTGCACTAACTTTTCTTGTCCGCTTTGTGATAAAGCTAAGAGAATTTTTATCTATAGTTTTGAAAATAAATGTCCTTATTGCACTTCTAATACTATTTCGCTTAATAGAATAAGAATTAAAACTAGTTTAAAAATATATGAAATTATCAATAAAATAGAACATTCTGGAGATATGAATTATTTAAATGTTAATGATTTTCCTAAAATGATTAGAGGTGAAGAAGATAAAGGGTTGAAACATATAAAACGGTATATTAATCAAAATACTGAAGGTTCATGTTTATTTCTCTATGCTAAAGATGATTTTTATTACTATTATCTAAGCAAAAATAAATCATTTAATATTGAAAAAATCAATCCAGAAATATTAAAAGGGCAAAATTTTGAATACTATATTAATCCAAAATTATTAATTAAACATAATAAAATTGTTCCTCAAGCTATTTTCACTGAAGAGAAAGTTTGTTTTACCTCATCTATATATTCTCTTCTTTCTAATAATAACGTGGAATTAAAATATATTTGTGCCCTGTTAAATTCTGCAATAATTCAATTTTATTGCTTTTTCGGTATAAATAACCAAAAAAATACAACTATAAATTTAAATCAATATATGATTAGACATCTCCCTATAAAACCTGTATCTGAACAGCAAAAAATCCAGATTAGCCAAAAAGTCGATAATATTATTGATAATCTGCACCAAGGGAAAGATGTCCTCGATCAGAAAACTTTACACATAATAAGAGAATTAGATAAATGTATTTTTCAAATCTACGCTATTCCAGAAGAAGATCAAGAATATATCATATCCGAACTAAAAAAAAATATCGCATTTTTTAAATTAATCTATTCTAGTGTAAAATGAAAATTACAAATGTCATCTCCTAATCCAATAAATTTATTCCTTTGTATCTTTATTTTTGGATTAAATTCTTTTACAACAGGTTCGAAGTAAGGAATGCACATATCTTTACAAATTGAAGCGATACGATTATACCTTTGCGGATTACGTTGCATAGCCTCAATATAAGGGCATGTTTTTATGTTGATAATTATTTCATTATCGCTTCTTTGAATAATTTCATGAAAATTTCCTTCACAATTCCAAACAAATGATATTATATCTATCAATTCTAAAAGGGAATTATTTTTTATTTTCAGATACTTTTTAACCCTTCGAAATATTATTTTGTAGAGTTCCTGCCAAACAAGTATATCGAGTTTTAATGCAATATCCCAGTCTATTTCATTCTCAGTCTCTATAACCCATAATCCGTCAAGAGTACGAAAATTCTTTTCAAAATAGAATAATTTATCTTCGATATTCACATTTCTACAGCCACTTTCAATCCAATCAAAATTACAATCTTTTGATATCGCCTCTTTTGACTCAAATTTAAAATCACAGAATGAGCTTCCTAACCCCATACAACAGGTCCTTTTTAATATTATCTCCTGATTAAATTCTTTAACTATCGTTTCGTATAAAGGAATGCACATATCATTACATACTAATGCTATCTTATCATGTCGCTCAGGATTTCTATCCATAGCCGATTTATAAGGACATTTAGTTACTCTTATTTCCGCCTTATTATTTTCAAGATTTATTATAATGTAATTCCATCCCTCAATAGACCATCTAAAAGTAAGAATATTAACTAAACTTGCCAAATTATTTTCTTTTAATTGTAAATATCGTTTTAACCTTCGAATTATTGTTTTTAGTAATTTTTTCCACACATTAAGATCGATTTTTAGTGCTGTCTGCCAATTTGTTTCTTTCTCAATTTGAATCATCCATAAACCATCTAACGTAAAAAAATTTCTTTCAAAAAAAAAAAGTTTATCAGCAGAAGATATATGTTTCATTGATAATTATAAGTTGTTAGATTAAAAAATTTAAATAAAGAAAAGTATCTATATTATTTATAGTATCAACATAAAATTAAATGTCGATTATTAAGAAGGAAAACGGATTCTCTCTTATTTAATTAGGTTTAACTATATAATCTTATTATATCATATTTAATTTTGATTACTCTGCTTAAGTGATAAACTTTATTAATTTAATAATGTTTAAATAGGAAGAAACCCTATAAGGAATTAGGGATACCTAAATTATTTAAATTTTTAATTGAAAAAAGATAAAGAGTTTTTCTTTAAATTAAACAGAGAATCTAAAACCTAATTATAAATACATGACAGTAATGAAGAAATAAATATTGCTCATCACTTTGAAAGAAGGATAATTAAAATGGAAATATTTTTACTTGGAATCTTATTAAGTCTTATTGCAGGCCTTTCAACTTCAATTGGAAGTCTTATAGCGGTTTTTATGCGAAAACCTAATCCTAAATTTATATCATTTATTATGGGATTTTCAGCAGGAGTTATGGTATTAATCTCATTTGTAGAATTATTACAAGATAGTATCGTAACAAACGGGCTTCTTATGGGACTCTTGTTTTTCTTTTTAGGAATGATTATTATGTTATTAATTGATATTTTAGTCTCTCATGAATATGAATTTGAAGATTCAATAGAAATGATTATTAATAATGGTGGAGAGTGTAAACCACATCTACATTATGGACATCGTCACCGTCGTAGAAATAAGCATAGAGGCGAAAAATCTCAAGTAAATTTAGTAAAGACTTCAATTTTTATCTTTTTCGGTGTTTTTATCCACAATTTTCCTGAAGGCATGGCAACATTTGTTGGTACGATTACAGAAGTTCAATTAGGGATTCTGTTAACTGTTGCCATCGCATTACATAATATTCCTGAAGGAATAGCCGTAGCCGTTCCAATTTATGCTTGTACTCTTAATAAGAAAAAAGCTTTTAAATGGTCTTTTATATCTGGTATGAGCGAACCTTTAGGGGCAATTATTACATGGTTAATTCTTTTCCCATTCATCAATGAATATGTGCTAGGAGCTATGCTGGGAGTTGTAGGAGGCATAATGGTATATATCTCTTTAGATGAGTTATTGCCTGTTGCTCGTTCATTAGCGAAAGAACATTATTCAATATTGGGGATTATCGCTGGAATGTTTGTTATGTCAATGAGTTTAGTTATTTTATAACAAAATAAATCTAAATTTTAAAAATTCGTTTTGCGTTTTTAAAAAAAATATTTTCATAAAAACTTCTTGGAAGATCAAATTCTAATAGCCCTCTTGTAGAATTTTCATAATCATAAGGAATATTTGGGAAATCAGAACCGAAAAGAATACGATCTTGATAAGAAATTAAATCTTTAGGTTTAGGACGTTTGGCACTTCTTTCAGGAAAAATATTATTTGGGATATAAATCATTGCTGTATCTAAATAAAGATTCTGATGTTTATCCAAGAGCTTTAAAAATTTATTATATTCAAAAGCTCCCATATGAGCAACTATAATATTCATATCCGGATATTTCTCTAGAAAGTTCATGAAGTTTTTATAACCTACATATTGATTTCGATATGGAGCTGTACCTATATGAACCATTAACCACTTTCCTTTATCACAAAGTAAATCATAGATGTTATACATCCTATGATCGTCAAGATAAAATTCTTGAACTAACGGTTGAATCTTTATCCCATAGAAATTAAACTCATCAAAGATTTTTTTTATATACTCTAATCTATCATGGTCATCAGGCCAAACGCATCCAAAAGGAATAATATTTTTATTTGATGCTGCAAATTCATTAGTCCATTTGTTAATATATTCAGCTATCCCTGCTTTATGGGCATAATTATGAGTGGTAAAGTATTTTACATTCTTGTTTTTTAAAGCATTTACTAAATCATTTGTTGCTAACTTATAATTAACAGGCCAACCTGTAACACGATCTTTTTCATCTCTTTGTTCAAAAAAAGCCCAGATTGCCTCAAATATTTGGGGAGGAAAAAAATGAGTATGGACGTCAAAGTACTCGAAATCGTAATGAGAAAACGTCATTATTTAAGTAAATTATTCAAATAATAAAAAATTAAATTATTCGAATATATTTATTCAATTTAAGACTATTGGTATTAGATTAACAATAACAAATATAATGAGAAAACTACTTAATATTATTGGATCTATCAACCCTGTAGATTCTTTTCTTGTTCTAATATGGTAAAAGGCTATTAAACTTACTAAAATAAACCAATTCAATGCGAGTAACCAATTAAATTCAATATTTAACGCAATCATTCCACTGATTCCAAACGTAAATGATAAGTTCCATATCACCTTACCAATCATTCCACCTAAACCGATTTCTACACTTCTTCTTTTAATCGATTTAAAAACTAAGGTTAATTCCTCAGCATTAGTTACAAAGGCAATTATTATAAATCCAAAAAACTCTTGACTCAAACCAGTTAAATGAATTAAATTTTCAGCTGAAAGAATTAGCAATTCACCTCCCAAAATTATAAAAGTGAAACTTAAAATAACCAAGATGATTTTTTTGTATTTCGAACTCTCTAAAATTCTTTCATCTTTATATAACTCACTAATTTCTTCGACTTCAATCACTTCTAGGCTACCTTTTTTAGAGATATCTCTTAAGGATTTAAAAATGTAAACAAAATATAATAGAAGAGCTCCAAAGCCAAATATCAATAATCCTACCTCAAATAAGAAACTGAATAAAATCATAAAGGCGCAAGAATATAACATAAAGAAGTAGAAATGAGAGATCGATTTCAGATTTATTCTATAAAAAAAAGTAGGAAGTGCAAAACATAAAGATAATGATAATATCGAATTACCAATTACGTTTCCAACTGATATGTAAGGAAGTTGGTTTATAGCTGCTATAATCGATGCAATCGATTCTTCCGGATCAATTCCAAGAATTAAAAGTCCAATTATAAATGGAGACAATTTGTAAATCAAGCATAAACTCTTTAAATTATCTAAGAAAACATCTGCAGCAAAAAATATAACAATATACCCTCCTACAAATAAAGAAATCCAAATTAATATCTCGAGCATATAATTAATATTAGTTGTGGAAACATATAAAAATTGAATTGCTTCCTTAGTATAAAAGTAGGTTATTTAAGATCATATAAGATAAAGAAAAAAATGAAAAATTTATTCCTTCCGTAGAATAGTACTTAATTCTGTTTTAAGTAAATCTCTTATTGCTACGCGAATTACTTCTGATCGATTAGGATAAAGGTTCATGTTAACCAATTCTTCTATACCTTTTAAATATGCCTCTGGAATATGACAAGTTATGAGCTTTATTAAAACCACCTTGGGAAATATTAAACCGTTTTTTTAATATTTAGGAGCGAAAGCAAAATAATATATGAATATGATACCACGATAATACATTCCAGAAGCCTTAAAAATAAATTTATATGAGAGTCCGAAATCTAATATATAAGTTATTACTTTTGTGTCAAATATTTAAAAATGATAATTCAATCAAAAAAATTATAATGAAATTAATAATATATTTACTAAATTTTTTCAATTTAATTTATATTAAATAGCCTAAATTTATCCAAATATGCAAAGAATAAACAGTATTGATACTATTCGTGGTGCTTCAATGTGGATTATGATATATGGCCATATTATTTTTTGGTGGTTAAGACCTGAAGACTATTGGTTTAGAGATTGGCTGTTTGCTTTCTTAAAGCCACTTGGTGCTACAGGTTTCCT
>SMTZ1_10006919_pt1 | contig 11404 bp, 9 predicted proteins | sample DeeMarSWOR136_30_FD_25667 | JGI IMG/M metagenome (IMG submission 25667)
TAAAATAATTTATAAGCCAAATCTATTTTATACTGCTCTTACTTTCAACCCTTTTATTATGATTTGTTTAGGAATAGAAGGAACTGCACATTCAATAGGTGTAGGTATTGTTAAAGAAATTAATAAAAAATGTAAAGTTCTTTCTAATGTTATTAAGATTTATAGGCCTGAAAAAGGCGGGATTCATCCGCGTGAGGCTGCTAATCATCATGCATTATACATTGCAGATATAATTAAGGAATCTGTTGATAAAGCAAGTGTTGATTTTTCTGAAATTGATCTTGTTGCTTTTTCAATGGGTCCCGGTTTGGGTCCTTGTTTAAGAACCACGGCAACTGCCGCACGTGCACTATCTTTATCTATTAATAAACCAATAATCGGTGTGAATCATTGTGTTGCTCATTTAGAAATTGGTCGCGGAACTTTAAATAACTGCAATGATCCTGTTTTGTTATATACATCTGGAGCAAATACACAGGTTATTGCTTTTGCAGAAGGTAAATATCGAGTTTTTGGTGAAACTCTTGACATAGGTATTGGTAATTGTATTGACAAATTTGGAAGAACAATAGGTCTTGATTTTCCATGTGGACCAACTATTGAAAAACTAGCTTTAAAAGGTAAAAAATATTTGGATTTACCATATTCTATTAAAGGTATGGATATTGCTTTTTCAGGTCTTTTAACAGCTGCTGAACAATATTATAATAATAATGTAAAATTAGAAGATATATGTTACTCTATACAAGAAACAACTTTTGCTGCTTTAACTGAGGTTACTGAAAGAGCAATGGCACATACAGAAAAACATGAAGTTTTATTAGGTGGAGGTGTTGCAGCTAATATAAGATTACGTGAAATGGTAAAAACCATGGCAAATGAGCGAAATGCATCTTTTTTTGTTCCAGAAAAAGATCTTTGTATTGATAATGGTGCTATGATAGCTTGGCTTGGTGTACTTATGTATAATAGTGGTATTAGAATGAAAGTGGAAAACAGCTTTATTGATCAACGTTTTAGAACAGATATGGTGGATGTGACCTGGCGTGATTGAAAAAATAATTTATCAAGGTGCAGAAGCAAAAATTTGTGTCTCAAAATATATGAATTTTGATGTTATTAAAAAAAGAAGACTAAAAAAAGGATATAGAATAAAACAAATTGACAATAGCCTAATTTCAAGTAGAACTAAAGAAGAAACAAAACTTATTATTGAGGCTAGACAAGCTGGTGTTTCAGTACCAATTATTTATGATGTTGATTTACAAAATGGTGTTATAACAATGGAGTATCTAAAAGGTAAAAGAATCAAAGATATTTTAAATGATTTAGATGAAAGTAAAAGAGCTTGTATTTGTAAAAAAATAGGCGAGAGTATTGCTAGATTTCACAACAATAACATTATACATGGGGATATTACAACCTCAAATATGATACTTCTTGATGATAAAATTCATTTTTTTGATTTTGGATTGGGCGAAGTAAATTCTGAACTTGAAGCAAAAGGTGTTGACTTACATGTTCTTATGGAGGCAATTGAATCAACGCATTCAAAATATTCAAGCTGTTTTGACTATGTTTTAGAGGGTTATAAAAAAGAGTTGAAACAAGATGCAAATCAAGTTATTAAAAAAATACAAGAAATTGTGAAAAGAGGTAGATACAGATGAAAAAAACAATTTATTTTATTACTCGTAATAAAGGTAAAGCTCTTGAAGCTAAAAAAAAATTTTCAGCATTTAATATAGATGTTATCCAGAAAAATATCGGTTATCCAGAGATACAAGCCGATTGTTTGGAGAATGTTGCTATATTTGGAGCAGAGGATATTCAAAGAAGAATAAATCATCCTTTTTTTCTAGAAGATGCTGGTTTATTTATAGATATTTTAGATGGTTTTCCTGGTGTTTACTCAGCATATGTTTTTTATACAATCGGCTGCCCTGGTATTTTAAGAATTTTAAAAGGTTTTAATGAAAAAAAAAGACAAGCATGTTTTAAATCAGTTATTGCTTATGCTGAACCTGATAAAAAACCTATACTTTTTGTTGGTCAATGTCATGGTAAAATCTCTGAAAAAACTTTAGGGAATCAAGGCTTTGGTTTTGATCCTATTTTTATACCAGATGGCGAAGAAAAAACCTTTGCTCAAATGGAAATAGAAGAAAAAAATCGTTTTTCGCATAGAGGTAAATCTCTTGAAAAATTAATAAATTTTTTAGAGAGTTGTAAATAGAAAATTTTAAAGTATTAATGTACAATACACAATATCAGAATAATTATGTCAAAACCACCAATACAAATAGAAATGCGAAATACGGAAGCTAAACTTCTTGATAAATACTTTCTTTGGTCAAAATTATTTATTTTATTAATTATTTTATTTATTGTTATACTTTCTATTGTTGTAATAGGAGTATATATCTTTGGATATGGACATACTTGGGCTTTATTTTCTTTAGATGCCTGGATAATTTTATTATGTTTACTTTGTGTAATTTTTATTGTACTTGAGTTTGTTTTTTATTATCATTTTTCATCAGTTAGAGCAAAAAGAGTTGAATTGGAACGACCAAAACCTGAGTTTATAGATGGTAAAAAGGTATTTATCTTTACATTTCCCAAAGGAGCAGAAGGAGGGGTTTTTAGTAAAACATATGTAGAAATTGATAATAAAAATATTTTAAGAATTCGTTCATTAATTGTTCCACCAGATGAACTTTGGGGTAATAAAGAAATTTAGATTTATTTTTTATTCACTCCAATCTCAGCTAGTTTTTCAGGTAAATATTTATCAGTTACATAATCTAAACCATATTTAGCTAAAGCCTGCTGTTCTGATTTTTTTCCTATTTCAAGTTGAAGTTTGATTTCATTTTTCCAAAATGAATCCTGAAATCGTGGATCTGTTAATTCACTTTTTAATGCATATATATCTTCTTTTGTTAATTTATCTGTTGGTAAATTATAATTTTCAATATCAGAAGGAGTTACACCCAGGTATTGAGCAGATGGAGTAGCTAGATATTCAGATATATGTGCTGTTTTTATTGCTCCATATGCAAGACTAGCAAATATTCTAAAGCTCCATGGATCACAATCAGTAAATGCAAACACTGGAAGTTTTTTCTCCTCGCTTAATCTTTTAATAAAACGTCTTGTAGATCTAGCTGGTTGACCTTTTAAATGAACAATAATTGATTTATAAGAAGTATCAAAACCATTTTCAACTAATCTGTCAAACATACCACCTGTTTCAACTGCAAGTATAAATTTTGCATCAGCACTTTTAAACGTTATTTTTTCAGGCTCAACATTATAAGGTATAGAGTAACCTGCATCTCCTACATCATCTTGACAATGGATTTTTTTCTTAGTGTTATTACGTGTCATTTCCTCAAGTGTTAAATTACCAATTACCCTTGCTCCATCTTCTTCGGGTCTAAGTTTAAAGTCTTCTCTCATACAACCTGTTATTACTTCCAGGTCTTCTGCAAGAGAATCTGATTCCTGTTGTGAGCCGAACTTAGCTAGATTCCACCCCTCAGAAATATAATACATTTCTCTCAAAGTAGATGATTTTTTTGTCTTTATCATCTCTTTAATAAAATCGACTATATACATTGTACGTAGAAGCATATAAGCTCCATCTAATGATTTAGCAGATCTTTCAGTTGTATTCTTACCATATTTCCAGACGTTGAGTTTATCATCAAATTTTATATTTGATTTTGTACGAGTTGAAAGTTTAAGAAAAGGTATATTTGTTTTTTGTAAATCATCATAAATTTTTGAAGCTATTAAATCTATACGATTAATAACATCTGAATAATTCTTATCTACCATATTTCTACTCACCCTCCCATTTATCTGCTCCAATAACATAAGCAGGATTTATATTTTCAATAAATAAGTCATTTTCTTCTAAATCCCCTTTTTCTAAACCCGCAAGCTCAAAATATATATCAACTTTATTTGCAGGTGAAATACTATCTAGATTCCATTTTATATAATTACTAGTTATTTTAGATGCTTTAGGTTTTACTACACCAACAACAGCATCATTTGGTATAAGAGCATACAAATTAAATTTCTGGGGTGTACGTTTGTAATTAACAACCATTATTGTACTTTTAGTAATAATTCCTTTTCCACCAACTTCTTTTTCTTCTGGATTATGAACAAGCTTTGTTTGTACAGGAACCTTTTCATATTCAACAAGATCCTCAATCCATACAACATCCATAATCTTTGTAACAACAGCCTCAAGAGAAGGAACTGGTTTACCAATCATATTTGCTGATTTTTTAGCAATCTCGGGTAAAATTTTTGTTATTAAATCAAACTTTTCTCTTGTTTTTACACGTCTAACTTTTTTATTAATATGATGCTGAACCTTTCTGGCGCATTCTCTAACGGCAAGTTCGACTTCACTTTGCATCTCAGGTATATCAGCAATAGCTTCTTTGCTTTCTGAAGTATATGGTATCTGTGTTGATGATACATGAACCAAAATAATCGCAGGACCAATTGGCACACCCCTACCCGATGGTTGTTCAAGTCCATATCTTCTCCAATCAATATTAGATATAGCCTCTGTAATTAAACAATCTCCTTGTTGGTATAAAAGCGGAATACGATTTGCAAAGCGTAAAATCTTAACTTGTTTATCTTTTGGCAGATTACCTCCATAAACAAGACCTGCTTCTACTTGAAATGGATTACCTGAAAAAACACTTGCAGGCCTAGATGTAGTAATAATAAATTCTGGAGAAATCTCCATTGTTTCACTTTTTAAACTACGTCTTATCAATGTTTCACCAATTGGTGAAAGACATTCGGTTGAAGGAGCCATTATTTTTACTTTTTTAAACGCCTTATGTAGTTTTAAAAATTGTTCTCTTGTCATTTCTTTTGGATTAAGCTCTTTATCCAAATTTGCTTCTTCACAAACAGAATCAGTGGTTCTGCTACCCATACTGCTGAATTCTGTTTTTAAAAAAGAAGAAAGCTTTCTACTTTTAGAATTTTTAGCCATTTTTATAAGAGTACCAAGTTCAACTCCATATGGATGTGGATTAATTTCTACACATTTTTTTGGAAGTATCTCTGCTGTTCTTTCAAAAATTTGTTCTGTTCCCTCTGCATCCTTGAAAACTATACGTGCATGAGGATTAACAATAGATGTACCCTGAAGATAATCATACACAAAACGTTTACCACGTTTGTAATCTGCCATAATACATATTTCTACTCTTGTTCCAGATGGTTTTTCCCAGTGTGTTATCTCCTGATTTATTACCTCAGCACGGTTTTTATTAGTATCAATTGCAAGTTCTGTGATAACAGCTGGTTTACCTTCTTCTACTTTTGATATAATTTTAGCATGTTTACCAGTTGTAAGTTGACCATATAATACAACTGCTGATATTCCTATTCCTTGTTGACCACGGCTTTGTCTAACAACGTGGAATCTTGAACCATAAAGTAATCTTCCAAAAATATGTGGAATCTGCTTTTTAACAACACCTGGTCCGTTATCCTCTATTATAATTTTACATTCACTTTCATCATGATTCTTAATCTCAACAATTATATCTGGTAAAATACCTACTTCTTCACAAGCATCAAGAGCATTATCAACACCTTCTTTAACACTTGTAACAATAGCTCTTGTTGTATTACCAAATCCTAAAATATGTTTGTTTCTCTCGAAAAATTCAGCTACAGAGATTTCTTTTTGTTTTTTCGCCAAATCATATGCTGTTATCTCAGCCAAATGTATACCTCCTTAATTAGATAAATGATAATGCATCCAACCCAGTAATACAGATGGTAATTATAAAATTATTCCTTTAAAAATTTATATCTTTAAACAAAATAATTGTCTAATTATTTTAATTAATCACAATAAAAATTAGAAAACAATATATACTTTTTTTTAATCCAAACTGTGTTCATCATATTAAAAATTAGAAGAAAAAAGAAAAAAACATTATTTATGGAGAAGAAAATTTTGAAGAATAAGATGATAATTCTATTAGTTAGTATAATAGTAATCCTAGGAATAATAAGCGGTTGTGTACAATACGAGGAAGTCTTAACTATAAATAAAGCTCCAGTAGTCACTTTTACCTATAATGTGGAGCATAACACATCAATGGCGGGTGGAATAGTAACTTTTAACTCAACAGCAACTGATGAAGACAATGATGTATTAACATATTTATGGGATTTTGATGATGGAAAATCATCCACTATAGCAGATCCTGTAAATGAATATGCAACTAATGGATCATATATAGTAAAATTAATAGTAAATGATACTAAAAATCAAACAATAAAAATAGAAAATATAATCGTTGGAAATATTGCACCAATTGCAGGATTTACTTGGTCTACTGTAAATTTAACAGTTACATTTACAGATGCATCAACAGATATAAATAAAGATAATTTAACATATGCCTGGGACTTTGATGAAGATGATTTGGTAGACAATACAACTGCTGGACCTGTTGTTTATACATTTACAACAACTGGAAGTTATAATGTGACATTAAAAGTAACTGATTCTTGGGGTCTAGTTGATTCAAATACTCAACTAATTACTGTAAAAGAAGGAACATAATATTATAAGATTATATTTTTGAAGAATTACCTATTATTACCTATTTAGATATTTTCTCTGATTTTTTTAAGAAAAGTATAAGTTATAATCATTAATTCATTTATTAATGAAAGTAAAAAAAAATCTTCTTAAAACTTATTGTATATATTTTTTTATCTTGATTTTATTTTTATTTTCGTTTAACAATTTTTCATCTATTAAAACATGTAAAGCTTTTGAAACAAATACTTTTTTTGTTGGTGGAACTGGTGATGAACATTATTCAAAAATACAAGAAGCAATTGATAATTCAAAAGAAAATGATACAGTTATTGTTTTTGATGGAATTTATAAAGAAAGTATTGTTGTTAACAAATCTATTAATCTTATAGGTTCAAATAGAAATAATGTTTTTATAAACGGAAATGATAGTTTATATGTTTTTTTAATTAAATCTTCATATGTAAATATATCTGGATTTACTATAATGGGTGGTAAAATAGGAATTTTTGTTTCAGGATCAGAATTTTTATTTAATAATTTTTCAGGAAACAATATTTCAAATAACAGTGAATGTATAAGATTTGTAAATACATCTAATAATAAGATTTTTGATAATATAATCCAATCTCAAAGCAACTTTGGTATAATATTGTATGAGTCTTGCAATAATACTATATCTGAAAATTTTTTAGTAGACAATGGAAAAGCAATTTCTATAAATAAATGGTCAGATAATAATGAAATTTATAAAAATAATTTAACAGAAAATGAGTTTGGTATTTCATTTGATTTTTCTTATAATAATTTAGTTTTTGAAAATTATATTAGAAATAATAGTTATGGTGTTTATTTAACCAATTCAAAAATTAATAATATTACAAATAACTATATACAATTTAATCAGAAATGTGGAATATTTAGTAGTAATTCAGATGACAATATAATAAAACCTAATAATTTTTTAGAAAATAAGCAGGATATCCAATTAGATGCAAAACCCCCTGAAATTAAAGCATCAGGCTTTGAATTTTTATTGCTATTTGTTGCAATATTTTTAATTATATGTGCTAAAAAATTCATTTAACAGATAAATTTTTTTAAAAAATATTGATAGTAAGATATAAATAGTATTAGCAAGAGATATTATATGAAAGTTTGCAGGAAGGGCTATTAAATGCAAAAAAATGAAAAAATTAATAATAATATTTTAAGGCAAGATAATCTTGGTTTTCTTTTATGGCAACTTGAGGAAATCGAGAATTTTTATCCATGTTATAAAACTATGATAAAAAAAGAAGAATAAATACATAATAAAGTTTTAAATTTAAAAATATAAAAAATGTATATTTATATATTGATTTTTGATTAAGAGATGGAATATCTTAAAGGAAATTATTTATTTTTTTAAGGTTAATGATAGATACTTTGTTTTTTTTTTAAAATATAAATTTGGAATTAAATTGGGAAAAAATAATATATATATTAACTATTATTAACCAATAAAAACCAGGGGGAACAATATGAAGATAAATCTTTGTAATAAAATGATAGTTTTTTTTGTTTTTATATTATTAATCGGAACTTGTTTGATACCTATTAATATGGTGGAATCAACATCAAATTCGAAATCTACAGCTTTTAGTCAAGAAACAGAATATTGGGCTTTGATTGTTGGTGTTGGTGTTTATGCAGATGACCCTCAACAGAATCGTCCTCTTATGTTAGTAGAAGTGGATGATTTTTATAATGTACTTCTTGAGTCTGATGTTTGGTCAGAGGATCATATTAAAGTTATAAAAGCTGAGGATGCAACTGTTTCAAACATAATCTCCGGTTTTAGATGGTTGGATAAAATGGAAGATGAAGATGATATTTCTGTAGTTTATCTTACTACACATGGTGGTCAACTTGGTTTTGACATACCTCCTTTTGATGAAGAGGACAAAAGCGATGAGATACTTTCGTCTTATTGGAGTTTTGCATATCCTACTCTAGGTATTTGGGATGATGAATTAAATATCTTGTTAAATAGATTGGAGTCTGCTGGTGTATGTCTTATTGTTGATAGCTGTTATGCTGGAGGTTTTAATGATCCACCTAATTGGAATAGAACTAGTAGAAGCACCTTTTCTTTTTTGAAAAAACAAAATTCCATGTCTTCAAAGGAATGGATAAAGGGTTTTGCAGAAGAAGTAAGTGGCCAAAAAAGAGTAGTTTTAATGGCTTCATGTGAAGATGAATTATCATATTCCGGTGGTTTTGCTCCATATATAATTGATGGATTACGAGGTTTTGCAGATAGTAATTCAGATGGGGTTGTCACTGCTGAGGAAGTTTTTTACTATTCAGAGCCAAGGGCATTTCGCCAACAACCGACTATTTATGATGGTTATCCAGGGGAACTTCCGCTTTTTTATTTGAATGAATCGACAAAGAATTCTGAAGAAGGAGAAAAATTACCAGAAATCAAAAATGTTGTTTCAAATTCATATTTTAATTATAATTTTGAAAATTCTGTTATAAAAGGATTTGTAAAAGCTAATGATACAAATGATTCTATTGAAGGTGCTCTTATTTATATTTCAGGTCGTTCGGGTGGTTGGGATTTTTTTGAAAATGAAACAACTACTGATTATAACGGTTTTTATAGTATAAATGTCCCATCAAGTAGATGTCGTATAACTGTTTCTGCGGATGGATTTTGTGGTAGACAATCAGGTCAAATAACAATTGGAGAAAATGAAATAAGATGGATGAATTTTACTTTATTTCCTCGTCCACCTGAAAACTCTACTGTATGTGGTTTTATAAAAGATAATGATACAGGTGATCCGATAATTGGAGCAAATATTAGTCTACTATGGGAAGGAACTTCAAATCAATTCTATATAAACAATACAATATCAGATTATATGGGTTTTTATCAAATGAATGTAGCTGAAGGCTTAATAACTATGGAAGTTGAAGCAAATGGGTATTTCCAAAAATACTTAGAAGAAATTAGTATTTTTGATTATGAAACACTATGGCTAAACTTTTCTTTAATTGCCCATCCGCCAGAAAACTCTGTTTTATGTGGTTATATTACTGATAAAGAAACAGGAGATTCTATTGTTAATGCACGTTTTACAATTCAATGGGTTGATATAACCTTAGATACTGGATATCAAAATAATACCTACACAAATTCAACTGGTTTTTACAGCATAAATGTTCCACATGGAGAATTGTATGTTGATATACGTGAAATGGGATATGAATATTATGATCCCTATAGACATGATGTAGAAGAAAACGCAACCTCATGGTTTAATGTTACACTTGAGAAAGATTCTGTTGAATTTGGATTTTTAAAACCTCTTAGAGCATTATACATTAATAATAAAAGAATTATCCCATATAAGAGAGCAAGAATTATTGGAAGCATTGACATAGAAGCCTATATCTATGAAGATTGGTACGGACACAGCGAGGTTGACAAAATAGAGTTTTACATAGATGACGAATTAAAAGAAACATTGGACTCCGAACCATTTTTATGGACTTGGAATGAAAAAACAATTGGTAAACATACAATAAAATTAATTGCATATGACTCGGAAGGAAATAGTGATTTTAAGGAAATAATTGTTTATAAATTTCTTTAAAATATATCCTATTTCTTTCTACGCAAATAAAAATTATAAATCATTAGTTTTATATATAATTTTTATATTCAAACTTAAAATCTAATAAAAAATAATTGGTGTGAAAAATGAAAAAACTATTAATTATATTATTTACAATGACATTATTTTTTAGTGGAATGCTGACCTCTGCTTTACAGACTTCTTATGTTGAAGATAAAATTGAAAATAAAACATTATCAATAGAAGATTATGATCCATTAGTTGATATAAATATAACAGTTGATATATTAGCAATTAGAGCTTTGGATGAAATTGAATGCTCAAAATTACCTAATTTTTATTTAAAGATATTCATTGAAGAAGAGAAGTTTATTAGTCCCGTGTGGTTTAATAATAGTTATTTGTATGATTGCTGGTCAGTATCCAAAGATGTTGATGATAATATTGAAATAGTAAATATTACCATTGAGCTTTGGAATAAAGGTTCATCGATTGATCAAATTTGTGACATTAGTAAGGAAAAAAATGTGAATGATAAAGGTTATTCTGTTAATCTTTTTTATAGTTTAAAAACCGGTAGATGGCACGGTGGTGATTATTATATAGGAGATGCCAGTGGTTACGCAAGACTTTGTGGTTGTGATGACGGAAGTATCTATAAAGATGAAAATGATTGTGAGTTAATTTTTAATATTTATCAGAATGATTATGACGCCGATGGACTGCCATATTATATAGAAAATTTTGTTTATTTAACTGATCCTGAAGTAAATGATCTTGGTGAAGATAATGACTTTGACGGTATTCCCATTGAATGGGAGCATCGCTGGGGTTTTAATCCATTGGTTTGGGATGATCATGAAAATATTGATTCAGATAGAGATAGTATAAATAATATTGAAGAATATTTAACATATGAATTTGGTTCAGATCCTTTTAGAAAGGATATTTTTTTAGAAATGGATTTTATGGAGAATTCGACTGAAGGTGAACAAATAAAGGTTCCTGATGAAGCATTTGAGTTGTTAAAAAATCCTTTTAATAGACAAAATATAGTTATTCATTTGGATATTGGGGAAGTTGAAGGTGGTGAAGTAATTCCTTTTGATGATTATACTGATCAAAACGAATTTCTAGAAATGTACAAAAATTTCTTCCTGCA
>SMTZ1_10023696_pt1 | contig 11404 bp, 8 predicted proteins | sample DeeMarSWOR136_30_FD_25667 | JGI IMG/M metagenome (IMG submission 25667)
CGTGCCGCTCTCTCTTATGTCAGAACACATAAGCCCTCGGTTTCTCATACCATAGGTCTTCTGGGAAGTAGCATGGGTGGTTATATCTCCCTGCGTGTCGCTTCCTCTGATCAGGTGGTAAAAGCTGTCGTTGCCTGGGCAACACCTTTCAGTTTTGATGGCTTAAAAGAAACAATAGCCAGTAGTAACTCACCTCAGCTTAAGGAAGACTTCTATCAGGATGCGAGCTACTATGATGCAGGTAACTTTGTTCCCCAGGTGAAAAATCTCATGCTTATCCATGGAGACAGTGATGAGACTGTACCACTAGAGCATGCAAAGAGGTTGAATCAACTAGCAAAAGAGCCAAAACAACTAGAAATCATAAAAGGCGCAGATCACACCTTCAGTAATCCTAGACTTCGTGAAAAAGCCATCAGCTATAGTCTGAACTGGTTCAAAAAATACCTCACTACCTGATTTGCATCATTCAAGAGTTGTATTTACATCATGAACAGTTCGTTAAAATAATACTACATACTATTAAACAGAAAATCCTAAATTCTAAATCCGAAGCACGAAACAAATCCAAAACCCTAATGTTCAAAATTAAAAGCAAATGTTTCGGTCATTTGAATTTTTCTCATTAGAATTTGTTTCTATTTTCGATATTCGAATTTCGGATTTAAAAATATGAACATGATAAACTAACTTTATTTCTTATCCTATATCATGCATCTTATCTAACATAAACCCCCAGACGATTAAGTAAACACCATACTGGCAAAGGTTACCACTGAACTACCGTTAGGTTCCAGAGACTGCTGGTAGTCGAGAAGTTTTCCCTCTTCGGCATCCATCACTTTAAGCAAGGTATAGATAGGTGGAAGTCCACAAATCTTTCTACTATCCTTTTCCCTCTGAATAGAGTGGTAAAAGCCATCTGCATCCATGCTTGCAACATATGAAAGCATTGTTTGATCTTCGCTGGCTAGGTTTTGAAGGGAAGCTGGTGAGGGGGAAGAAGGATCACCAAAACGTATGCCAATATGGGCTAGATCAGCGCTGGCAATAAAACAGGCTTGAGAGCTACACTCTTCTATCGTCTCCCTCAAGGCATTGATGAAATCAGACAGGTCCCTATTCTGCTGGGGAGTACTACCTTGCATAATCATTTCATGGAATGAACCACAGAGGATGGGTACAATCTTAAAAGGTCTTCTGCCTCGGTAGAGATAGTTAAGAAAAATTAATTGAAATTCTATACTATGTTCTATCCTATGGACGATTTCATCCTGGAATAGATTAAACTGCACTTTCTTTTCTAAGGATTCGATAATATCTCCCTCTGTGTCTACCACCCCCAAGGGGGTTTCGAAGTTTTTTTTAGTGAGAACAAAAGGATTCTGAGTTGGAAAATGAACTGTCCCCAAAATGATGAAAATATCTAGGCTAAGGGATTTCGCCAATTCCTTATAAACTCTGGCATAGCATGAACCACCTCGCTGAAAATCGATATGGGGTGCGATGACTCCTCTGATAGGTTTTACTTTTTGAACGAGGGTGGGCTCCCCCAAACCCTGAGGAGAAGGAAAAAAACCTTCTATCTGCTGCATAAGTTTTGGGGGGTCAGATTCATAGCTCTTTCCCGCAAAGACTGCAGGACGTATATCAGCCTTCCTGAATTCTTCTTCCAACCTTAAAAGATAGGCCTCATACCGCTCGCTCTCTAAGAGATAATTATCATCAAGATGCTTAATAATCTCCTCCAGATGTTCAGTAAAAAGCATCTCTCCATATTTTCTCATATACTCCGCTTTGATATCTAAGAGAGAATGCTTCCCATCAAAAAGGCTGATAATAAAAAAATCAGAGTAAGAAACGACAACTATCCTGTCACTCAGATTTAAAGGATCCCTTAAGCCAATGACCTTCTGACCAGATGTTTCCAGAGGAAAGACATCAATATTTCTCAGCTTAGGATATTCCATCTTGTCACTGCTCCCACCTTATGAAAATTGCAGTTTATCTTCTCAACACGTTCTTTACATAGTTAATAAGCCTGTTAAAATGAAGTAAAATATGAATTAAAGAAAGAGAGAGAGTCGAGTACGCACTATATTTATGAATAGTTGTTCGATGTAGATCAAGCCTGACTTGGATGAAGCCACTTATTCCAGTAATACTCAACGTCAGAATAAGGAAGAGAGATACAATGAGAATAAGATCTGATTTCTTCACAGGGTACCTACTGCATAGAGGTAAAGGGTTGCTTCTGATTTACCATCGATACCAACTAGTGCATTAATATCATCATCGAAAAAAGCACCGATGCCTACTGATCCTAAGCCTAGAGAGATAGCTTGGAGAGCAATGTTTTGTCCGATATGCCCAGCTTCTATATAGGCATAACGATAACCACGCTCTTCATACTTCCAGGTGGTTCTTTGAAAAATAGCAGTGAGTATGAAGGTTACATCAGAGTCCCCTGCCATCTCCTGATCGAGAGCACACCTTATTACCTTTCTGCGAAAATCTCCACCTTGTATCAATTCTAAACTATGGTCAGGGATTGCGTAGTGATAGATACCCCTTTCAAGGCCCGCTACCCTGTTAACAACAATATAGAGTTCGATGGGATACAGTGCACCTGCTGAGGGAGCAGTGCGCAGCATAACATCTCCATCCTGACCAGTTATTCCCTGAGCAGCAAAGAGGAGCTGGGAAAGGCTACTAAGCGAGAGCGGTTTATTAGTATAGTTTCTAATAGACCTCCTGGTGTGCAGTGCTTCTTCTAAAGAAAGTCCTTCATAATGTGGCTTAGGCAGCGTAATCTTTTTAGATGTGGGATATCTTTTATATTGAGGAGGTTGTGATTCCCACTTGAGAACTGATCCTAAGACATCGAGGAGTGTGTGCTTTGTTTTTTGATGGAAGCATTGACCAATGGACGTTGAGGAATTAAGGTGTGAAGCACTAAGCGAATGTGAAAACAGTAAAGGAAGTAGGGTAAGTAGTATGACGAAAAAGAACGTTTCCTGCTTTTTCATGCGTCCCCCCTTTCTATGTTTAAAGTATTGTCAAAACCATACCACAGAGAAAATATTAAATATCAATAAATTAAGAGGAATTTTATTTTCTTCCCCCTGTGGTAAAATTCTTTCCCTGTAGTTTTATGCTTCCCCTTCTTGTAGTGTGAATTAGACAGATGATCTCTACCCTCAAAGTAAGAGTAATGTATAATTTTTAGATGCCCGTGTCAACATCAAAGGGTCATGCCATAAAGACTCTTTCACAAGAAAGGAACATTTAATTGGTTGACGCTCATAGCACACTATGTTAGGTAGTCTAAGACATCTAGGATGATTGATAACTGAGAGACGATGAAAGAAAGCAGAGAATCAGAGTTTTTTTCATCTCGCCTAGCACTTGTATTGGCCGTCCTGGGTATTGCCATCGGAACCGGTAATATCTGGAGGTTTCCTAGGATTATTGCCCAAAATGGAGGGGGATCCTTTATTATTCCTTGGATCATCTTTCTCTTCACCTGGTCAATTCCTTTAATCATCATTGAATTTAGCATTGGAAAGAGAACACGAAAAGGGACAGCAGGTGCTTTTGGGAAACTGATTGGTAAGAGATACCTCTGGATGGGAGCCTTTGTAGGTTTTTGTACTATGGCTATCATGTTCTATTATTCTGTGGTTATGGGATGGTGTCTCAAATATCTAGTCGCTCTAGGGAGTAGTGATTTACACCCAATCAACTATGAGTACTATTGGAACAGCTTTATTGAATCACGTTACGAACCACTCTTTTTTCACCTACTCTGCATGGTGATTGCTGTCGCTATTACTTATAGGGGAATAGCAGGTGGTATTGAAAAAGCCAATTATGTACTTATTCCTTCTCTCTTCTTAATCATGATCTTTGCCGCTGCTAAAGTTCTTAATTTTCCCGGAAGCAAAGAAGGATTAAAATTTCTTATCATACCACACTTAGAAGATTTACTGCACTATCGGATTTGGTTAGAGGCCCTGTCTCAATCTGCATGGTCTACTGGTGCGGGTTGGGGACTCATTCTCACCTATGCAGTATACGTGAGAAGAAAAGAGGATATCGTCGTAAACTCTGTTCTTGCTGGTATAGGAGATAGCTTGGCATCGATCCTCGCAGCACTTTCTATTATTCCCATCGTATTTACCACTCTTCCACACGAACAGGCATTGGAAGTGATGGCTTCAGGAAATACTGGTCTCACCTTTATCTGGATTCCACAGGTATTTGAAAAAATAGCAGGAGGAAACATACTCCTGCCGCTTTTCTTTCTCACCTTATGTTTCGCAGCCCTTTCATCCTTAATAGCGATGGTAGAACTCGTTTCAAGAATACTTATGGATACAGGAGTAGAAAGACGGAAATCTGTTCTAATGGTAGGAATCTTGGGTTTCCTTTTTGGTATTCCTTCAGCTATCGAGATAGCATTTTTGAACAACCAGGATTGGACCTGGGGGCTCGGCCTTCTACTCAACGGAATCTTTCTCACTTATGCTGTGATTAAATTTGGAACATCACGATTTAGAAAAGAATTGATCAACAGCGAGGGAAATAATATCAATCTGGGAAGATGGTTTGAATATGTAATAGTGTTAGTAATCCCTATAGAGTTTATCTGTGTGCTTGGCTGGTGGTTCTGGCAATCAGCCACAGTTTTTGACCCTCAAGGATGGTGGAACCCCTTTCACACTACCAGTATAGGAACGTGCATCCTTCAATGGGGAGGAGTGATCGCTGTTTTGCTACTGCTCAACCGCTGGATGGGGAAAAGGATGCTTAAATGAGGACGCAGATTTCCGCAGATAATGCTGATAACTATTCTATTAACCCAGTCTTTCTGAGTGGAGATGATGCTGTATACTGGATCCTTGATACTAGATATTGGATTTATATATTAATTAAGTTTTTATTTTATCCAGCATCAAGCAACCCGTATCTAGTATCGTTTTAGTTGCCTTCAACACATCTTATAGTCACTAAATCAAAACACTACCATTGCCACTAAGGCCTCGTCGCGTATGCTAACCATTTACTCCATTGGTTCCAGTACCCATCAGACAGAAGAATTCATAGAGCTCCTCCGCCACTTTCAAATTGAAACTCTTGTCGATGTGAGGAGTTTTCCCGTGAGTCGATTGAGCCATTTTATAAAGAGAAATCTCCAACGAGAACTTAAGAAAGCCAGTGTGGACTATCTGTACCTAGGTAAAGAGCTGGGGGGGTACCGCAAGGGAGGGTACGAAAACTATACTTTAACAGTTTACTATAAGAAAGGAATAGGAACCTTAGAAACCATAGGAAAGATGAAGACTACTGCTTTTATGTGTGCTGAGAGGCTACCCTGGAAATGTCATAGGAGGTTCATAGCTAAAAGCCTGCAGGAGAGGGGCTGGAAGGTCATTCACATCATTGATGAAAAGAGAGTGTGGGAGCCTAAAAAATGAGTTACGTAATTTTATTTGACATCACTATCGCAACTACATAATATATTAGAGAGTGAGACTAACACGAGGTAGACCATGATAAAACCACTAAAAACGATTATTTCTGAGCAGGAGTTTCTCGCACTATTTCAGAGACAGACCAATGAGATATTAAAAAGTTTTATGGAAATATAACCACTCAATCCAGAATCCTAGAGGATTTTTTAGATGACTACGGGGCTAAAAATAATATGACCTGGATTTACTTTAGAGAGCTGATAGCCTCTGCTAGATATATGGGATTTTCAGGATATATGCTAAAACACATCCAGAATCGATATGCCCTCTATGAATTGGAGAATAAAAACAAGAAAAAATTCTTTGAACAAACAAAAATGATACAGGATTTCCTAAACACTGCTATCAAGAATGTTTTCATATGTATTACCGATGAAGCGCTGCGATTAGGCTTGAAATTTCCAGAGGAAAAGCTCAAAAAAGATGATTTTTTAGACGTTGCTTCCAACAAGATGCTCCCTCATAACGTAGATGAAGGTTTTTCAAGCAAAGAAGAGGAAAATGTGGTGAAAATTGCTTCCGATTATTTAAACATTATGAGGGAGTACGAAGATTTTAAGTTTGATCGGATACACAGTGTTGAAGAGATAGAATCATTGATTCCAGATTATATCAATGAAGAAAATTTGCGAAGATTTGAATTGAGTATCCAAAATCTCCAATCTGTATATGATACCTTTATTACAAATACTAAGATTGAAACTGAAAATGCTACCTTAAACAGTATGAGAGGCTGCATTTCAGTTGCTTTACATCTTGCTGAAATTGCAAGGACACTAACACATTTCTATGAGAGACATGAAAGTGAAATAAGATATGAGACTGTGAGAGAAAAAATCAAAATAATTATCGATAAAAATAAGATCTTGGACTGTATAGTTAACTATTGTCTCTTCCACTGTTATCGCTATTTAGAGAGAGGGAAGGATTTAGCCAATGATTTTCTACAATGCTACGTGGTTGTTGAATCGATAGAGGTTAACATCCCTACCTATATGGGATTTCATGTACGACCAGCCTCACTGGTAATGAAAATAGTCAAACACTATGGTTCTAAGGTGAAGATGCAGCTTGATGATGAAGTCTATGACGCTGGTAGTGCCTTGGATATCTTTAGGGCAAATGAGAAAATAAGTGCCAAGAAAAGACAGTTAATTTTAAAAGAGATCAAATCCTATGAACAAAAAGGAAAGATAACCTGTGAAAAGATAAAATCCATCGTTTTGGAGGAATTGGATCGACTGGTCAAAGAGGGAAAGGTCTATGCCTATGAAGATTTAACCACAGACGATTTAACCTGTAGCGTTGAAGAAGAACCCATTAAGCCAGAGGAAATAAAACCACTTGTTGCTGAAGAGATAAAGCGTCTCATGGCGGCTGGGAAGATTGATATAAGAATTGATATTAAAGTTACCTTTATGGGAGATCGAAGAACACTTAAGGATATTGAAGCCCTGGCGAGAGCAAACTATGGTGAGGATGAAAAAGGTAACAATATTGAGTTACCTCCAGAAATAGGCTATTTGAGGAAGTAGAAATCCGATCCTTAAGCTTCCTTTGTCACCAAGTGATGAAAGATGAGGTCTGAATGTTTTCCAAAGATTCCTCTGCAACTTTTAAAACATACCGAGCATACCGTAGCGAACTTTTTCTATTACCACTGTTATAGGAGCTTAAACCACCATTAATACCATATTTATCTATATAATACTTAAGAATTTTTGATCCTATTTCAATATTTTTGTAAGGGTTAAACAGTTCCCTCTCCTGGTATCGCCAGACATGGGGCATCACCTGAGTAAGCCCTACAGCACCTTTATTACTCACAGCGATATGATTCGCACTAGACTCAACCACAATAAGGGCAGTGAGTAATTCTGGAGTAACGGGATGTTCACTACATTCATAGATCTTACACGCATATTTAAAAGCAGTAATACTATCCAGTCGAGGATTGTATTCCTGAAGCAAACTCGCTGATTTTTGCAAGGTAGTGAATAACTCCTCTCTCAACTTGATTTCTTCTTCAACTGTAGCCTTAAGTTCCACAATCTCTTGATGAACATCTCGTATTGCTTTGGAATTCATATAGATTATGGAAAGTGTAAGGATAAGCACAACAGAATTAAGAAGGAGCATAATACCCGCCAATTTCTTAAGTATGCTTTTCTCAAAAATGGATTTAAACATAGTAAACTAAACCTCCTTTTTTTGGTAGACTGTACATGTTCATTAATGAGACCTTTTTAACTCTATCCCCCTCTTAAAAAAAAATAAGTTACCGATTAACATTACAATCGGTAACTTTAACTTTCTTTTTTTTATCATATTTCGAAAATATATGTCAAGGACTTTTTTCAAAAATTATAGAATACAATAAATTAACACTAAATTATTTGAAAATCTTGGGTACTATAAATATGAAGAAGATATCAACCCTCCTAGCATTCGCTCTGATAGGCTGTTATTCAATCGTAGTGCAAGTACTCTTCATAAGAGAGTTCATGGTTGTCTTTTTTGGCAGTGAACTCTGTCTAGGGATTATTTTTGCAAGTTGGCTCATCGGTATCTCACTGGGTGCTGCTAGTGGTGCGAGGATGGTCAAACGGTTCAAAGAGGTCTTCCCACTATTCATTCTTTTTCAGGTAATCATCTGTGTGGTACCCTTCTTTCAAATCTATTTCATCCGAGTTATAAGATCACTGTTAGGAATACCACCGGGTGAATACATCAGTCTGGTTCCACTAATTTCTGGCACTTTTCTCCTCATAGTACCTTTTAGTTTTATGATCGGATTAATTTTCCCTTATGCCTGTAAACTCCCAGTTGAAAAAGTAAACCCCATTAGAAAGCGTGAACAGAACCTTAAGCCGCACACAAACTCATTGCTTTTTTCACTCCGCCATAAATGGCGGAGCTTTCTTTCTAACGGAGTAAAAAATAAAGCCCAACAAATAGGAGTGGTCTATATTGTGGAGGCGGTGGGGAGTCTTATCGGTGGTTTGCTCTTGACCTTCTATATGATACAACACTTTAGGCCCTACGAAATGTTATCTATTATTTCTCTACTCATTTTAGTAAATGGTGTAATCTTATTCTTATCACATAAAAACACCTTTAATAGAATCTTTTTAACCTTCTATTTTATTCTTCTTTTACTACTGGATTATCTTTTAATCTCCGGAAATGTTGCACACCTTGACGATTTTTTGATAAAAAAGAGATGGAAATCATATCACAACCAGTTGGCGATGACTATTTCTCTCGATTCACTCTACCAAAACATTGTAGTTGCGTTAAAAGAGGAACAGTATAGCCTTTTTAGCAACGGTCAGTATATACTCTCTTTCCCTGATCCCTACCAATCTGCTGTTTTTGCCCACCTCACACTCTCCCAACACCCCAACCCCCACAAAGTACTGCTGGTTGGAGGAGGAACAGCCGGAATCATTCAGGAAATCTTAAAGCATCCTATAACACTGCTCCACCATGTTGAGCTTGATCCCAAGCTGATCGAGGCGTGTCTTCCTTTTCTTCCACCGGAGGATAAAAAAGCCTTAGAGGATAAACGGGTTGAGGTCTTTTACACCGATGGCAGGTACTATATTAAAAATACAAAAGAGAAATATGATTTAGTGATTTTGAACCTCCCTGATCCTTCCACCGCAATGCTTAATCGATTTTATACCCTTGAGTTTTTTGAAGAAGTCAAAGAGAGACTTAATGATGGTGGGGTGATGGTAACGGGTATTACTTCTGCGGTTAATTATATTGGTGAGGAGGTTGGCGTTTACACAGGCTCCCTTTATCATACCCTCAAGAAGGTCTTCCCCTATATTGTGATAGTTCCAGGGGAAAAAAACTACTTTTTTGCTACCTCTACACCAGATGTGGTGACTGCCGACAGTGAAATCCTGGCAAAAAGATACTGCAACTGGCACATCTCATCAGATTACTTCACACCTTACCACTTCAGCATGCTGCTGCCCGAAGAGCAGGTAAAGTTCATAAGAAGGTCTTTAGAAAAGAAGAGTAGTTTAAGAATTAACACGGATTCTCATCCTATTACCTACTTCTATAATTTAGTTCTCTGGAAAATTTTTTCTGGAAAGAGGGGAGAGGGCAACATATTTCAGTATTTTCCTGGGGGCTTGAATTGGTTTGTCATTCCTCTGGTAATCTTGTTTTTTATGAGGGTAGTCTATGTGCTGCTCAAAAAAGAGGGGGTATCTCACCATCTAAAATTTAACGGCTTACTCGCTATAGCTACCACGGGTTTCGCGGGAATGGCCTTAGAGATTATTCTGCTTTTTGCCTTTCAGAACATTTATGGCTACATTTATCAAAAAGTGGGGTTGGTTGTGGCACTATTCATGTTGGGTTTATCCCTGGGCGGGTATCTTATGAATCAGCTTATCTCAGGAAAAGAAAGGAACTGGATCAGGATGTTAATCATCATTGAATTCCTCATATGCATCTATTCCCTTAGCCTGCCTTACATAATCACATTATTCTCATCCTACGCAACAGGGAGTGCGAGTATAACTTTTGGCCTAGAGTACCTCTTCATGATATTAGTTGCTGGAGCTGGTGTGTTAACAGGATTGGAGTTTCCCTTAGTGAGCAAGATTTTTATAACCCATGATGATGTAGGAACAGTTGCAGGGTGGGTAGATTCTTTCGATCACTTTGGGGCATGTTTTGGTGCTCTCCTCACCGGGACTATCTTAGTCCCTCTTCTGGGAACTTACCAGAGCTGCATCTTCATAGGAGCACTCAATCTTATGAGTGGCCTCCTGTTGGCGATCTATCTTTTACAGAAAAGAAGATAGCTTATTCAACTAAATCTATGAATTAGGCACTCTTAGGCAGGATGTTACTAACAGACCGATACTGGATACTTGATGCTGGATCCTGGATAAAAAAAAGACTGGGTATATATCCAGTATCTAGCATCCAGAATCTGCTCGAAAGGCACTATATCTTCTCCCAGACACCAGGAATCAAATGCCCACAGGTGGGACACTTGCCAGCTTTAATCGCGTTTTTAAGGATATAGTACCCTATCCTCTGAATAAGCATTTCTCCGCAGCCCGGACAATAGGTATTTTCCCCCTCGTGACCCTGGACATTTCCCACATACACATAGTGTAACCCTATTTCTCTTGCAACCTTTCGGGCATTTTCGAGTGTTTTAACAGGAGTTGACGGCAGGTTTTTAATCTTATACATGGGGTGGAACCTGGAGAAGTGTACCGGTACCTCAACTCCCAATTCCGATTTTATCCATTGACACATCTCCCTAATTTCACCTTCACTATCATTAAGCGTAGGAATAATTAACACGACGATCTCAAACCAGATGCCTATCTTCTTTAAAGTTTTTAAAGTAGTGAGAACCGGTTTAAGTTCTCCGCTGCAGTAATCTTTATAAAATTTCTCGGTAAAAGCCTTGAGATCAATTTTCACACCTGTGAGTTGTGTGCACAGTTCAATCAAAGGTTCCTCATTGATATAACCGTTGGATATTATTACACTACCAATACCTTCACTTTTCGATATCTTAGCTGTATCATACATATAATCATAAAACACCACAGGTTCAGTATAGGTATAGGCAATCGTGGGGCACCCTTTACGCTTTGCTAAGGAAACAACTTCTTTTGGAGGTAAGTAAATGCTTTCCACTTGCTCTGGTCGATACTGGGCAATCCTCCAGTTCTGACAAAATTTGCACTCAAAATTGCACCCGACAGAGGCAATGGAAAATGCATTGGTTGAAGGGAGATAGTGGAACAGAGGCTTTTTTTCAATGGGGTCAACATGAGCCGCACAGGATTCACCATAGACTAAACTATAGTAGGTTC
>SMTZ1_10006920_pt1 | contig 11403 bp, 5 predicted proteins | sample DeeMarSWOR136_30_FD_25667 | JGI IMG/M metagenome (IMG submission 25667)
TCCCACCATATACACCTAGTAACCCAACTCCTGCTAACAATTCAATAGATGTTGATATCAACGCGGATTTATATTGGGATGGAGGCGACCCTGACCCAGATGATGACGTCACCTATGATGTATATTTCGGTACTTCTTCAGATCCTCCAAAAATAGCATCTAATATATCAGATACAACTTATGACCCAGGAACTATGGAATATAATACAAAATATTACTGGAAGATTATTGCATGGGATGACCATGAAGCATCAACATCTGGACCTATTTGGTGTTTCACTACAGGTTCTGAACCAAATGATCCACCAAATCCACCAAGCAATCCAGATCCAGCTGATGAAGCAACAGATGTTAATATCGATGCTGATCTAAGCTGGGAATGTAGTGATCCTAATGGAGATGAAGTCGTTTATGATATTTATCTTGAGGCAGATGATTCAACACCAGATATACTTGTTGCTGATGATCATACAGAAACCACTTTTGACCCTGGCACTCTGGAATATGGGAGAACTTACTACTGGCAGATTATCGCAATAGATGAACATAGTGCATCTACAAAAGGACCCATTTGGCAGTTTACAACAGAAGAAAACATGCCACCAGATGCACCAATTATTGATGGCCCAGATAAAGGAAAAAAAGGTACAGAATTATGCTGGATATTCCACTCAGATGATCCAAACGACCACCAGGTAAAATACATTATAGAAGATTGGGGAGATGGAACCGCTACTAAAACAGACTTTAATCCACCATGCACACCAATAGAAGTATGCCATACCTATGATGAAGATGGAACCTATATAATAAAAGCAAAAGCTGAAGACGAAAAAGGAGCTAAAAGCAGTGAAAGTACATTTGAAGTGACAATCCCAAGGGCAAGAGCAGTTAGTAGTCTATTTATCTTACGGTTATTTGCACGATTTCCTAATCTACTACCGATACTACGATACTTCCTTGGACTTTATTAGTCCAAACCTCCTTTCTTTTTTTTCTTTTTACTTTTAATAAGTGATTTATAAAACATTTGAATATCAGAATCTATTTTATCCCAATTCATTGGACATCGGGCTTGCAGATCACCATGTTTTGAATAACTCCATATTGATTTATTCTGTGACATACCTATCTCTGTACCATAATAAATGATACGAGGTTGAGGAATTGAAAATTGGATTTCTGCTGCTTGTTTTAGTTTTTTAATGTCATTTTTACATTCAAATAAAAAACGGTTCATATCATGGTTATCTAAAAAAGTTGGCAAATAGTATTTTTCTGGATATTTTTTATAATGATAATTTAACTCATCATAAAAATCTTTTTTTGTTTGATTACCCTTTGCTATATAATTAGTAATAAGTTCTTGAAATTTGAAATCTAAAACTCCATCTAGTTCTCCAATGTATTCAGATAGTAGGTTGTCTGAGGAAGCACCAATTAGCCATTTTAAAAACTTATTACTAATATTGATCGTTTTAAGTTCATTAAATCTGATACCTTTCATCCAAGCTTCTCCTATTAAAACAGTGTGTGGAAACATCTTTTTTATCTCTTTTGTAAATTCCTGCCAAAAATTATGTGAAGGACCAATACAATGATCAAGTCTAAATCCATCAAAACCTAAACTTAGCCAATGCTTGGCTGCATTTATCATATAGGCTCTTGCATTCGGATGCTCAAGATTTATTTTTGGAAGCTGTTTTATACTTAGAAAACACATATATTCATCTGGCCAATTCTTAAAATAAAACCAGTTTCTATATTCACTATTTTTATTCTTTTGAGCGTCCTGAAAATAGGCATGTTTATTTGAACAGTGATTGGGAACAAAATCAGTAATTATTCTCATATCTTTTTTGTGTACTTTTTCAATTAATTCTTTTATATCATTAGTTGTTCCAAAATGCGGTTCAACTTGAAAAAAATCTGTGATATGATAACCATGATACTCACTAGTTTTGTAGAATGGTGAAATCCAAAGTATATCTATTCCGAGTTTATCTAGATATGGAAGTTTATCAATTATTCCTTTGATATTTCCACCTAAAAATTCAGGTTTATCCCAATTTTCTGTGGAATTAAATCCTGCAAATCGATCAATTAAAATGTGATATATAGTAGTATTTTTGAACCAATCAGTATGATTCATATTTTCTGATATAAATGATTAGGTTTTATACTGAATGGTATAATTATAAAATTCAAATATCAGAAAAATGTAGATTTTGAATGTTAAAATCAGTAACCTAAAAATTTATTCGCTACTGTTGTTTTGATAAACTATCATTAAGGTAATATTTATATTGAAATATTTTATTATAATATTTGTAAAAATATAATAATAAGGGTGTAAGTTATATGAATAATAGATTATTAAGAACATGGTTTGTTCTCGGAATTATATTTTTATTTATTGGAGCTTTTGTAACACCTTGTATAAGTGAAAATATTAAAATAAACAAAAAATTAGTTTTTGAAGTTTTATCAAATGAAAAAATTGAAGATATCAATGGATTAAAATTTGATAATAAAGGATATATTATCAACAATTATAAGGTTAGAGAGGGTAAAGAATTAATCAACTCCTTTACTAATGACCCTGGTGAGATTAATCCTATTTGGAGCACTATAGAAGATTTAGGTTATATTTTTTACATGAAGAACTATAAGGATTGCATTTACGCTATTGGATATAAATATATTCCAGAAGATGAATCTAGTAATGCTATCTTAGCTAAGTTTAATGCTACTGATGGAGAATTATCCTGGGTTGAAACTTGGGAGGGATATCATCCATGCACTTGGGCGATTGATTTAGAGATCTTCAATGATTCTATATATATTGTAGGATATACTGGCCCCCCTGGTTTTGTATTATGGTGGCTTGATTCATTTATATGTAAATATGATTTAGATGGTAATCTTATTTGGAGTAGATTAATCAATGAAACTAAAATTGACTATATCAGTGGAATAAAAGAGAACATTAATTATCTTTATTTATGTGGGAGCAAGGACTCTACATCTTGGATTTTAAAATATGATACAGACGGTAATAAAATCTGGGGTGAAAACTATAAAATATTGGGAACTTGGTTTAGTGAATTTCTGGACCTTGAAATCTATAATGGTTATATTTATACTGAAGGTCAAACAGATTCTAATGATAAAACCAGGCAGGATGTATTAACTGCTAAAATTTCTATGGATGGGAAACTCATATGGAAAAAAGAATGGGGAGGAGAAGGCCCTCAATTAGGAGCAAAAATGGATGTGAAAGATGGATCCATTTATGTTTGTGGATATGGACATAGCTCTTACAGCATGGATTCACCCAGTTACGATGTTCTCCTGAGGTATAATACTGAGGGAGAATTACAATGGAATACCAATGCTGATACTAATTCAATGTTACTTGATATTAAAGTTTACAATGAATCAATCTATGCAACTGGTGGAATTTGGAGGAACTATCCATATGATGTATATGGGGATGCTGTGTTGCAAAAATATGATACCGATGGTAGATTAATTTGGTATTTAACTTATGGTGAAAATTATATAACTGATTATGCTAGATGTATTGACCCATATAATTACTTTTTTTATTTATGTGGATTAAGTGGTTCTCAGGATTTTATTTTAAACTATGATGTTGATCTTTTTTCTGATAATAATAAGCCAGATGCTCCTAGTAAACCCTCTGGTCAGGCAAGAGGGATTCCTGGGACAATATATGATTATACAGCAGTTGCTACAGATCCAGATAATGATCTTTTGAGTTATTGCTTTTCTTGGGATGATGAAAATGTTACAATTACTGAATGGATGAGTTCAGGGCAGACTGGTTCTTCCTCCCATAGTTGGACTGAGAGGGGAAGATATAATATTAGAGCAAGAGCTAGAGATGAATGTGGTTTTGTTAGCGATTGGTCAGATCCTTTGCTTGTAAATATTCCAAGAAACAGAGCAACTTATTATTCGTTTTTCAATTTGTTTTTAGAACTATTCCCAATGCTGGAAAGACTGCTAAATTTAATCAGATTTGGATGATATCAATACTCTAAATTTTGTTATTTTTACAATTGTTCTAATTAATTACCGTTATGGAAATATTTAAATTTAATTATTTTATTATAATACATATAGATTTATAGTTTTTAGGTAGGAAAATAATATGAATAAAAAAATTGTAATAATATTTGTTTGCATATTTTTGACAACAGGTGCTCTTCCAAATATCTGTTCACAAACAATTTTTAACGAATCGGAAAATGATAAATCAAGCAATTATATTCCTGGCACCTATCTTATTAATTCGGAGTGGGGGCAACATGGCCATTATAAAAGATTATGCCCTCGAATAAATAGTAGCACTAACTTACGTTGTCGATTAGGCTGCTGGTCTGTTGCTATTGCTCAAATCATAAATTATCATTCTGAGTATTATGATCTTCAATCTGAAGGTTATGTGGAATATAATTGTACAAATCATTCCATTGACCCTTGGCATATTGAAAGCGATCTTGATGAAACCGATTATTACTGGTTTAATATGTCAAATAAACTAAATGATACCTCACCTGAATCATATAAAGATAATGTTTCACGTTTACTTTATGACACTGCAATTGTGATTCAAAAGGATTTTAACACTGGTGGATATTTGACAATTGATAATGTATCTTATGTACCAAAACTCATCAATGAACTCATTGATCATTTTCCATCTATAAATTATATGACCGAGTGGGATACTGATTTAACAGAATCAGAAATTGTAGATGAAATCAACTCTGGTCGTCCTATAATGTTTTATACAATAGGCCACAATCAAACCTCGGGTGAAATGTTTCCTCATGCCATGGTAATTGATGGTTATGAATATATAGGAGATCCACCTCGAATCTTTAAGGTGCATTTGAATTTTGGTTGGGATGGACCAGCAGGACTTGAACTGCCTAATACTTGGTATGATTATTATGGTAATTTTCCTACATTTGACCCTGACTATATTTTTGATGATCCAAGTTTTAGGAGGGGACTGCTTATAAGGATGGCTCCGTCTTTTGATTTCATCGCTGGTCCTGAGTGTGCAAAAATAGGAGAAGAATGTCTTTTCATGATAAGAACAGATTTTGATACGGATCCACCATTGGAGTTTTTTATTGACTGGGGTGATGTATCAAACAGTGGATGGCTTGGTCCGTATAGGTTAGGTGAAACTTGCACTGCCTCAAAATCATGGAAAGAACCAGGTATTTATGTATTAAAAGTCAAAGTTAAAAATGCCATGGGCAGTGAAAGTGACTGGGAAGACTCATTAACAGTTCATATCATAAAACGTGGCTTTTTATTGCCAATTTTGGAATTTCTAATAAAACTGAGAGATCGTTATCCTGCTCTAGAACCTTTATTAACAGCATTGATTAAGCTGTTATGTCGTTAGGATCAATGTAATCAAAACCTGACATGTTCTATTCTATCTTGGAAATTAAACTAGAAGGTTTATATTGATTATATAAAAAATATCAAAATTTTTACGAAGAATTTAAATCAAACTATATTATTACACCAATAAAATTGGAGAGGAACACAAGATGAGAAATAAATTAAAATTTAAAAGAAAAACGCTGGTGATTTCTTTAGCGCTAATGTTGATAATAAGCATTTTTGTAGGTACCCCTTCAACTTTTGCTGATAATGGGATATATGATTATGTTATTATTACAGCAAATGATATAGTTAGCAATAGTGAAGAACTTGACCATTTCATCCATATGAAAGAAATCAATGGACATTCAGTTAAGGTGGTAACTGAAACTGATTTTGCTGGTCTTACTGGTCAGTACCCTAATGATAGAGCAGATAAGATCCGTAAATGGTTAAAGGATAATTATCAAACCTTTGATATTGAGTATGTTCTTTTGATTGGGGATCCTGACCCGGATGACACAAAAAATCCTAGCGATCATGTTGGTGACATCCCAATGAAGATGTGTTGGCCACGATATTTTAGATTAGGAGATGGAGCACCAACTGATTTGTATTTTGCTGAGCTTAACACCAACTGGGATTTAGACGGTGATGGCTTCTATCATGAACTTAAGGATTTCTATTCACTGAAAAGTCCAGACCCGTCAATAGACGATGATACTTTCTCAGTTTTTTGGACGGGGGAAGTTATGTGCGATTTTGATGCGAAATATACATTCGAAATTTATAGTGATGATGGTGTTGAATTAAAGATTGATGGTAATACTGTAATAGACAATATGGTTGAACATGAATATATGTCTAATGAATGGACAGGTACCATGACAGTTGGCAAACATGATATTGAAATTTTTTTCCGTGAAAACTATGGTGATGGCATCATTAAACTTTATTGGGAAACAGATTCTGATTATATAGATAAACAAATTATCCCATCAGATCATCTATATGACGCTGATGGAAACGTTGGAGGACTTACCGGTTTTTATTATAATACTGAATATTTTGATGAATGGAAATTAACAAGAGTTGATTCAGAAATTGATTTTGAATGGGGAACTGGTGACATTGGAATTTTTAATCCGGATTATGAGATCGATGTGTATGTCGGAAGGATTCCAGTTTATGATAACGATTACGACCAACTTGATAAGATACTTCGTAAGATAATTGATTATGAGACAGATCCTGGAGACATCAGTTGGAGGAAATCAATTCTGCTTCCGATGGCAAGAATGGATTCTTCCACATCAAGTGCAGGACTTGGTGAGGCAATAAAAACAGATATTGCTGATCCTAATGGTTTTTATTCCTATAGGATTTATGAGCAGGATTTCAATCCTCCAACACCTGATCTTTGGCCTTGTGAGTTTGAAACTGTAAGAAATGAATGGAAGAATGGTTATGGTATGGTTACTATGCATACCCACGGCGCTGAAGATTTTGCAGACCACATTATTCGTGTTGAAGATCTTGTTTATCTTGATGATTCAACACCAGCGTTCACCTTTCAAGCTGCGTGTAATACTGGATATCCCGAAAATAAAAATAATCTTGCTTATTCCTTATTAAAACATGGAGGTATTGCAATGATTGCCGGTAGTAGGATGACAACCTATGGAGGGGGCGAATATACCTCTTTTGATCCTTCAAGTTTTGTTTATCATCAAATGGCATATTTCTATACAAAATATATTATTTCATCTGGTTTACCAGCAGCTAAGGCCTATGCTCAAGTTGTATATGATCATTCTGAATGTAATGCTAATGCAATCGAGTTTAATTTGTATGGTGATCCAGAGTGCTATCTTCTAACCACATTTGCAAATGAATTTCCAGTTGCAAATGCAAACGGTCCATATACAGGTTTTGAGGGAAGTCCAATAACTTTCGATGCAAGTGGCTCAAGCGATCCAGAAGGTGACATCCTTGACTTCCGCTGGGATTTTGATGATGATGGAACTTGGGATACAGACTGGTCTTCAAGTCCAACTGCAGAATATACTTGGGGTGATGATTACATTGGAACAGTGACAGTTGAGGTGCGTGATGAAATCGGTAAAACAGGAACAGATTCAGCAAATGTTAATATTGAAAACGTTGCACCAACAACTATTCTTGAAACACTCAACCAGCCCAACCCACAGTTCATTCTTCCACTTGTTCACAACTTGACATATATAGGTAACTTCACCGACCCAGGATGGCTTGATACGCATACATCTTTCTGGGACTTCGGTGACTCGACAAGTGATTCTGGAATAATTAATGAAGAAAACGATGAGCCAGATTCAACTGGTAATTCGACTGCAGAACATGTCTATGCAGCTCCAGGAACATACACAATAACCTTGACCATTACAGATGATGACGGTGGAAGTGACTTTGATTCAATGGAAATAGAGGTAACCGACGAATTTGGAGCATTACAAGATATAGATGATTATATACAAAACCTGTCCGATAGTTCATTTAAGAACAATCCATCAACACGGAAAAATGCCTTACACAATATGCTTTTAGCTATCAAAGATCAACTAGTTGATATGGAATATCAAGGATCAATAAATGACTTATTTAATAACATCCAATCAAAAGCAGATGGTCATATAGATGGCGATTTAAAAAATGACTGGATAACAGATGAAACATCACAGCAACATATCTGTATGAAAATCGATGATCTAACTGCATATTTAGAATTACTTTAAAAAATGTATAATTAGGAGTAAAATACTCCTAAAATCTTTTTTTAATTAAGATTAAATTTATCATACTTATTCAATATCAACTTAAATTTGTTAATTATTAAAATTTTTAAATATCGATTGCGATTCTAAATAATTGGATATCCCCCAATTTTAAGGCTTGGATCGCCAATAAGTGTGATTTGCTGTACATGTTTACAATCAAGTTTATCTGAATGAACTGAAAATAGATTACAGTAATTTCTCATTGTCTCCCAGTGCATCTCACCTATGTGCTGGTACCCCTCTTCTATGTATAATCTGAAAAATTCCATATTTATCCACTCAAGAAGCCCAAATTCTACACTATCAGGAATTCCATTATGGTTTGCATCTCCAGCAAATCCCCATACAACAGATGTTGCACCGATATGTGCGATACTTCCTCCGTTAGGTTTTCTAACAAGTCTCCAGCCAATCTCTTCCAAAGTACAATCAGACCTTCCAAAACGATTGGGGTTTAAAATATTCAAGATTGTCACATCAAATTTTGCTGTTACACAGCACCCAAACACACTAATGGGATACTGTCCTTTGTTTTTCAGTAATGGAATGTATTTGTTATGTAATGGTTCAACTGGATCACCATCTGGAGTATATGTCTCAATTCTGTTCTGAAGTCCATGTCCTTCATAAAGAATAAATCCACATCCCTTGTTGAATTCTTTAAGTAAATCCTTATGCCCTGTCAGTGTCCCGTCGGAACAATAGAGTTTTGTTATGTTAAAACCTACCATCATATCCGAAATATAATCACAGGCTGCCTCACCTTCATTAGGAAAAGGATCTCCAGCTCCAGGGTTTGTGTCTCCACCAAGAACTACCATTCTATTAAACCAATCTTTTCCGTTTGCGGTTGTTTCATATTCTATAATCTTATCAACAACAATTTTTACTTCGAAAAGATATCTGCAAGGTAGTCTTCCCACATAGACATCTGGTACCAAATCCAGGTCATCCTTTCCCCATTCTGCAAAAACATTATCACCGTTTGAGTCCCAGTCCTCAAATTCATCTCCATTTTTATAAATATCTGCATAATATGTATCACTAAAATATGGTAGATCAGTATATCCATCATCTAAAATGACATACCTTCCAGGAATGTAAAAAGAAGGAAGTTGTCCTTTACGGCCACCCATGAGTAGTACATAGGTAATATTCCAATCTTCTAATGCGTCCTTAATAAAATATTTTATTTTTTCTGCCTCGTCACGACCATCATATTCTGTATAAATTTCTTTTGTTGTCTTTAAAATTGTTTTAATACCATAGCTATTTTTATGATCAATTAATGGTTGAATTGCAGAAGAAAACTTCTCAGGTGCAATAATAACCATATCATACTCATCCATTTTTAATAATGGTGAGATTGTTTTGCTTTCTTTTTGAGATGTTGCACTAACTCCAAAACCACTGAGAATTAAAAATCCTATTAAAAATATTGTAATTATTTTTTTCGTATTTATTCCTCCTTTTATAGTTTATAATTATTTTTAAAATTAAAGAGTTGTTATAAATTGTTTGAACGAAATAAAAAATATATGGTTAAAATATTCTACATGTTCAATTAATACATTTATTAGAATTTAATCAAAACTTAACATGTTTCTTGCATTTTTTTTTTATAAATCATTGTTTTATCTATATATTATAGATTTTTTTTTTGTTTTAAATTCGTTACATAACCTTTTTTTTAATATTTTGACATTAAATTATATGAAAATTGCCATAAAAATAATATATATAATATATATATTAAATATGACCATGAAAAACAAGTTGAAAACAACTATTGTAATTATCATATTAATCATATCTACTTTTACAGTTTTCCCAATTCAAGGATTAAAGATTGATATTGATTCTGAGACAAATGATATCTCTCAGATAATAAAAAATCAAGGAGATAGCGAAACAGAATATTGGGCACTAATTGTTGGAGTTGGCGAATATGCAGAGAACTGGGATATTATAGAAATGTGTGAAACAGCTGATGAATTAAATAATATTCTAATAAAATCTCCTTCTTGGTCTGAAGATCATATAAAAGTTATTAAAGGGAAGAATGCAACTGTATTTAATATCATACAAGGTCTAATATGGCTCGACCGTATGGAAGATGAAGATGATATATCCCTTGTTTTTTTTAGTACTCATGGCAATAGCATCCAAAGGGATTTTCCACCCAAGGATGAAGCAGATGGGCGCGATGAAATTCTTGTTAGTTATTGGGGATTTGCCTTACCATATGCAAATATCCTGGATGATACATTAAACTTCTTTTTAAATCGCTTAGAATCAAAAGGTACAGCCGTCGTTATTGATTGTTGTCATGCAGGTGGTTTTAATGATCCACCGAGGTATAAAAAATCAGCAAGATTTCCGGCTCAATATCCACGAATGAAAAATAAATTAGCAACTCTTGAATGGATGGAAAATTTTGGAAAAGAGTTAAGTAATAAAGGTCGCGTTGTAATAATGTGTTGTGAGGAGGATGAAGTAGGTTATGTAGGGACTTTTTCTCCTTATTTACTTGATGCATTTAGAGGTTTTGGGGATGCAAATCAAGATAACATAATTACTGCAGAAGAGGTTTATACTTATATTAAGCTTCGAACTGATAAGCATTTACAGAATCCTACTATATATGATGACTATGAGGGGGAGCTTCCATTATTAGAAATTTCTGAAAATCCAATTGAAAAAAATAAATCTCCAAAGGAAGAAAAACTCTTTGTACTTCCAGGTTTAGAAATTTTAGAAAACCTAATTGAAAAAAATAAATATTCTAAAGTAGAAAATCTATTTGCACAACCATTATTACCCGAAAACTCAGTAGTATGTGGATATATAAAAGATAATAAAACAAACGATCCGCTTAAGAATGCAAATATAACTCTTTATTGGACTGATCAACAAGGAAATTACAATATAAATTATACTAAGAGCAATGCTCTTGGTTTTTACAGTTTATACGTTGCACCAGGAGATATTGCCTTAATAATTAATTTTAGGGGATATTTAGTTGAAATAATATATTGGTTAACTATTGACGAAAACGAGACTTTATGGGTAAATGTATCAATGACTAAATTAGATGAAACCTCAAAAGTTTGTGGTTTTATTAGAGATAATATAACAAATGAACCAATCA
>SMTZ1_10008465_pt1 | contig 11403 bp, 15 predicted proteins | sample DeeMarSWOR136_30_FD_25667 | JGI IMG/M metagenome (IMG submission 25667)
GGTCGCATATCAAAACCCTCCGGAGGGTTTTTTGGATTTCCAACAGCCATTTAAACCGAAACGATAATATTGGAATATCGGGCCGGTGGTCTAGTGGTTATGACGCTGCGCTTACAACGCAGAAATCGCAAGTTCGATTCTTGCTCGGCCCATTTATGAGCTTCACGGGATTTTTGGAAAGGGTCTTCAGGCTCAAGAATATCAGGCGAACGGGCTGGCTTGAAAGGGGGGTTAGCGACCCTGAAAGCGTGGCCTCCCATTCTTTCATGACAACCCTTATTGCGCTTGTGCTGGGTTTAAGATGGAAAAGCATCCATCTGGAGAAGGCGCTAAAGCTGGCTATTGCGCATGATTTGCCAGAATCCGTGGTGGGCGACCTGATTTCAAAGGAATACTGGAACGATGGGGGAAGCGTAAGCAGGAAAAAGAAACTGAAACTTGAAAGAAAGGCAATGAAAAAGCTTTCGGAAGAGGCTGAATGTCCAGAGCTTTTTGAATTCTGGGAAGAGTATGAGAACGGCAACAGCGAGGAAGCGGATTTCGTGAGGGAGATTGACAAGTTCGAGATGATTTGCCAGGCGATCAAATACAAAAAAGAGATGCTCAGGATAGTCAAGAAACTGATAAGAAGTGTGGAGTCGAGGAAAAATGAACATGCTTGAATTCTTTCAGGAAATAGGGAAAATGAAGAGAATGAAAAGAAGGGGGTGGGTGATGAACGGCGTCAAAGAGCCTGAAAGCATAGCTGAGCACAGTTTCAGGACAGCTATCATGACACTTTTTCTTGGAAAGGGAAGAAAGGATTTGGACTTGTGGAAAGCGGTAAAAATGGCGCTCATTCATGACATTGCCGAATCCAAGACAGGCGATATAGTTGTTGAGAGAAAATGGAAATACGGCAAACATGTCCCGAAAGAGATGTTTGACAGGATAACGGATGAAGAAAAACATAAGCTTGAGGAAGAGGCCTTTAGGGGTTTTGTCAAAATGATAGGAGACGGGGGCGGGGAATATCTTGAGCTCTGGAGTGAGTTTGAGGAAGGCAGGACAAAAGAGGCTGTTTTTGTAAGGGAGATTGACAAGCTGGAGCTGTCCCTTCAGGCGCTTGAATATATTGTTGAGGATAAGGGCCTGAAAGAAAAGCTCATGAATTATTTCATTTATTCAAAAGAGCGTGTAAAGGACCCTGAACTGGTAAGACTTCTCGAAGAGATTGATTCCCTGAGACCGAAAAAGTAATATAAACAGAACAATTATTTCTTATATTGAGACCGGTCCATTACCTGTTCGCTCTCAATTTCGGGCAGAAATAGTCCCTGCATATTTTGGGTTTGGTTTTGTGGATGGAACAGGTTCTTCTGGAGCCCTTCTTCCTGAGCCAGGGGCAGATGAAAAAGTTCATGCCTGTTTTGGGGTCTATCCATATGTCAGCCACCACTATTTTACCGTTCTTGTATTCCGGTTTCACGAACCTCAGGATGTCTTTCCTGCTTTCATTCTCCCACCTCTCTACATCCTCTTTTGTGGCAAATAGGAGGTTCTGGGCTTCCATACAGCACTGGCCGCACTGAAGACATTTAAGCCCTGCCATAAACTCTTATTAAAAGAAAGGATTAAATTAGCATGGTCAAATTCATCTTCACCACTGACGTGCACGGAAATACTGATTTTTACGAGGAGGTCCTGAAAAGGGCCAGGGAAAAGGACATAAAAGCCCCAATATTCGGCGGTGACATCTCGCCTCTCACATCCATGGACAGGCAGAGGACGTTTCTGCAGTATTCGCTTATCCCGCTTTTCCAGAAATTCAGGAAACAAAGCAAGAAGGACGCTTTCATAATGATGGGAAACGATGACTTTGCTGTCAACATGGGTCTCCTGGAGCGGGCCGAAAAGGAGGGAGTTCTGAAACTTCTTCATATGAAAGCCCATAAGATAGGAAAACTCTTCATAGCCGGCTACACATGCATAAACGAGACGCCTTTCATGATTAAGGACTGGGAACGGAGGGAAGAGGAGATTGCAGGGGATTTGAAAGAGCTTTCCAGAAAGAGCGACCCTAAAAAGACCGTTTACGTTTTCCATGCGCCCCCCTTTGACACGAACCTGGACATCATACACAGCGGGGCCCATGTGGGAAGCCACGCGATAAGGGAGTTCATAGAGAAGAAACAGCCACTTATAACGCTTCACGGGCACATACACGAGTCTGCTGACATGTCAGGCACTCCCGTTGACAAAATCGGCAAGACACCCTGCATAAATCCTGGCAGGAGAGCCGTTATTTTCGATCCCGAGAAGGGTATAATGTAGTATTTAAAGAAACCGTTCAATTTCTAAAGGGGATGATGAAAGTCTGCTGTGACGGGCAATCTGACCCCTTTTAATTCCGGAAAACAACCAATCATATGGTGTTTGAGGTTCTGAACAGGCTCAAATGGAAGGGCGGCCTCGAAAAGTGCGAAATTGTTATAAGGCACAGGGGCGTTCCTGGGGATGTGATGGTTGTGGCCGGGAGCTCGCTCACGGAAATCAAAAGAGACCATTTCATGTACATGAATGATAGGAGTGAGGAGACATTCATCCCTCTTCACAGGATTCTTGAGGTCAGGCTGGAAGGTAAGGTTCTATGGAAAAGGAAACCCAGAGAAGTGTAAAAAGGTTTTGGACGAAGAAGAGCGAGAACTCCCTGAGAAACTGGCACAGGGTGAGGAATCCCTTCAGGGTGGTTTTTAGTTTTGCTGTCATATGGATTGCAAAGTACTTCCCGTCCCTTACGGTTAAGAGGTCTTTGTACAGGCTTGTGGGGGCGAAAATCGGAAAGGGTGTTTCAGTCGGGCTTGGCGTAACGTTTGACATTTTCTTCCCGGAGCTGATAGAGATAGGAGACAATGCCATAATAGGGTATGACAGCTTGATTCTGACGCACGAGTTCCTGGTGAAGGAGTGGAGAAAGGGAAAGGTCAGGATCGGCAAGGATGTGATGATTGGGGCCTGGTCCCTGGTTATGCCTGGAGTTACTATAGGTGACGGCGCGAAAATAGCGAGCTATTCCCTTGTTAACAGGGATGTGAAGCCGGGAGAGTTTGTCGGGGGAGTACCAGCAAGAAAAATAAGGTAGTTCTTCCAATATTTAATATGTTATTAGAGATAGCCGTGCTGGTTGTGCTGTTGGCATTGTCAGGGCTTTTTTCAGCGTCTGAAACAGCCCTCTTTTCGCTCAGCAGGATGAGATTGAGGATACTTCTGAAGAAAGGGAAGAGTGGTGCCGAGTCTGTCCAGAAACTGAAGGACAATCCTGATAGGATGATAATAACCATTCTCATAGGAAACAATGTGGTAAACATAGGTGCGGCTGCCCTGGCAACTGCCATAGCAATAGGGATTTTCGGTTCAACCGGAGTCGGGATAGCAACCGGTATAATGACTGCGCTTGTGCTAATTTTCGGTGAGATAATCCCAAAATCGTTCGCCAGCAAGCATGCGGAGGGGTTCTCCCTTTTCATGGGAAGGATACTTTTGGCGCTCAGCTACATTCTCTATCCGATAGTATGGCTGCTGGAGGCATTCACCAAGCTGGTGACAGGGGAAGGGAAACCGCGTTTTCTCACTGTTGATGAGATAAGGTCCATTGTGGAGATGGGTGCGGAGGAAAAGGTCATAGCGGAGCGTGAGAAAGAAATCATAAAGGGGGTTCTCCAGTTCAATGACATAACAGCAAGAGAGGTCATGACCCCGAGGACAGAGATGTTCTGCCTGGACGGCGACATAAAGGTCGGAAGGGCTGTCAGAAAAGTCATCAACAAACCATACTCAAGGATACCAGTTGTTGTGGATGGGAACAAGGACAAGGTTACAGGTGTCCTGTATACGAGGGACCTGCTGAAGATAACAAAAAAAGGCGTAAAGGACACGAATGTGGAAAGCCTGGCGGAGGTTCCTTTCTTTGTGCCCCAGGAAGTGGTTATAAGCGAGTTGTTCAAGGAGTTCCAAAGAAGGCACGTCCATATAGCGATAGTTGTGGACGAGTACGGGGGCACGGCGGGTCTGGTCACCATGGAGGACCTTATTGAGGAGCTCGTGGGTGAGATAATAGACGAGACCGATGTGAGCAAAGAGCTCATAAAGAGGATAGACAAGAAAACCATACTTGTTCACCCGAACACTGAGATAAAGGACATAAACGATTTCTTGAACACCACAATACCCGAGAAGCCCGGACTAACGGCCGGCATGCTTCTGCTCAGAAGGCTGAAGAAAATACCGACTAAGGGTTCGAAGGTAAAGGTGGACAACGTTATCCTGATTGCAAACAGGATGAGCAGGAAGAAGATTGAAGACATCATAGTCAAAAAACTCGGCTGAAATTATGGCAAATTTTGTGGTGCATGAACACAAGGCGAGGACCCTTCACTGGGACCTCAGGCTCGAAATGGGTTATGTTCTGAAAAGCTGGGCGATCCCGAAAGAGCCTCCGCTTAAAATAGGCATCAAAAGGCTTGCCATCCCCACCACAGACCATCCCCTGGAGTACATAAACTTCACGGGTGTGATAGAGAAGGGGGAATATGGGGCTGGGAAGGTTGAGATATGGGACACCGGCACATACAAGCTTGTTGACCAGAAACCCTACAAGATGGTGCTTGATATGAACGGCAAAAAACTGAAGGGAAAATATGTGCTGCTGCAGTTCAAGGACAAGAGAGGTAAAAAGAACTGGCTGTTTTTCAAGTCTAAATCGTGAACCTGTCCCCGTTTTCAGGTGCTTCTGTGTCAAACCCTTTTGACTTCAGTTCCCCCTTGAAGATTTCAGACTGGGGACCGTGAACAAGGATTATCTTTTTCGGGTTGAGGTTGTTTATGAATTTCAGCAGGTGCTGGCGGTCCGCGTGGTCTGAAAAGTCCAGATACTTGACATCCATTTTCGGCTTTACGTCAAAGTTGTCTTCAGGGAAGACCAGGCGTCCCGTGTCCATTAGGGTTCTCCCGGGGGTACCCTCGACCTGATAGCCTGTGAATATTATGGAGTTTTTCTCGTCATTGGCGAGCTTTTTCGCATACCATACGGCAGAGCCGGCCTGGAGCATGCCCGCGGTGGCTATGATTATGCAGGGTTCCTTAATTGCGTTTTTTCTCTGGGGGGCCCTCATTATTTTTCTGGCCTTTCCGAAAGCCTTTTTGAGCTCGGCGTGGTTAAGTATGAAATCCTTGTGCTTGAGTATGACTTCCGTGGCTTTTCTGCCCATGCCGTCTATGTAAATTGGATAATTCAGTTTGTGCAGGTTGAGGAGCATTTCCTGCGTCCTGCCTACGGCAAAACAGGGCAAAAGCACTTTCCCCCCGGACTCTATGACCTCCCTTATGTGACCTCTCAGGCCGTTTGCCAGTATTTCCCTGTCCGGATGGTCCTTGTAGGAGTATGTGCATTCTGTTATAAGGACATCTATATCTTTATAGTCCGTGTCTGCCTTGTCCGTAAGCTCTGTGCGAACAAAATTTATGTCTCCCGTGTAAAGGATTCTTTTTCCGTGCGCCTCCATGAGCACGGAACTGGAGCCAGGAAGGTGGCCTGCGTCAAAAAGCTCGGCCCTTACATCGCCTATCTTTATGGGCTGCCTATATCCTAAGAACCTTCTATGGCGCTCGAAATTATCTATGTCATTATTGAGGAAATACGGGGTTAGCCCTTTCTTTTGCTGAACCTTTAGGGAATCGCGCAAAAGTAGCTCAGCCAGATTGAATGCGGCCGGATTTGCCCACACGCCTCCCTTATAACCCTTTTTGTATAGCAACGGCAGGCTACCGGAATGGTCAACGTGTGGATGTGAAAGAAAAACATTGGTAAGTGTGGATACATTCGGGTCTAACGGAAGCTCCATTGTCTGGACTTCAACCCCGTAATCAAGGAGTATCCGCTCTTTTTCTGTTTTTACCAGAATCGCTGAACGGCCGACTTCCCGTCCGCTTCCCAGAACGTGTATTTCCATATTATTATTGATTATAACAACGAGTACTTATAAGAAGGTTGGGTTTTTTAATACCGAAGCGATATTTCAATATGGACAAAATCCAGCCCCTTGCGATTAAGTATGAATCGATTGTGTCAGAATGGAACAAGATATCAGAAATCATAGCCGTATATTTCTCGGCCTGCACAATAGGGCTGGCGTTTTCTCTAATATTCGGTTCATGGCTCACGTTTGCCGTCATGGTTGCAATGATGGCCATGTTCGCATGGTTTGAGTACAGGGCAAGAAAAAGGTACGTGAGATCAAGGGCCATGCTGGAGGCTGAGATTTTCAGGCTCTCCAGGACAAAACATATTGAAGTCGAGGAAATTGTAAGAAGGGGTGTTCTCTGGTGAAAATCATCGGAAAGGGGCAGAAAAAACCTAAACCTATCAGGGTCAAAATTAGGGAAATGGAAATTGGGGATATAGAAAGTGTATGGAACATGGGGGAGAAGCAGTTCCTTGAGATAGAACGGCTCAACTGGGACTGGAGCCCTGAATCAATCGGCAAATACCTGGACCCGGAAGAGGGTTTTGGCTTCATAGCTGAGAAAAATGGGGAGGTTGCCGGGTTCATACTGGTGGAATATAGCTGGTCACTCCAGAAAAGGAAGGCTGGAAGCATAGAGTGGATAATGGTCGGCAGAAAATACAGGCATGCTGGCATAGGAACCCAGCTGATAAAGAGGGCTCTGACAAAGCTAAGAAGAAACGGCATGAAAGAGGTCATAGCCACCATCTGGAGCAAAAACAAACCTTCGCTGAAGACTTTCAATAAAATGGATTTCAAGACAAGGGGCAAATTGATATTCAAGAGCAGGAGATTATAGCTTGTTTTTATTCCCGCAACCTCAAAATAAAATATGGTAAGGTTTTTCAAGCATCTTAGACAGCGGTTTTCCCGCAAAATGCCTGCCGTCGGGTTTGGGACAAAGGTCAGCCATTTGAGGTATGACTGGATACAGTTGAGGAAGACCGCCCTGAACGCCCAGGAGGATGTGAAACAGGCCGTGCTTGGGAGGCTGGATGCGATTGAGACTGACCTGACAACCCTTGAGGAGGAAAAAATGGGAAGAATCTCCAAGAGAGGGGATATTTTCAAAAGGGTTGAGCAGGGGTTGAACGAGATTAGGCCTATGCTTGAGGGTGTGTCAAGAAAGGCACCCAGTATTTTCAGGCCGATCGGAAGGACCAAGAGAAAAATCTATCTGATGAGGGATGATTGGGGCATACTCAGGATGGATGCGTTTGGCCTGAGCAAGGAGGAGGCAAAGCCTGTTCTGGAAAAGCTTGACCTTGTGGAGGATGATTTGAAGGCACTTGAAAAGGGCGTTGGCCGGCTTCAGAGGGGAGAGATTATGAGAAGAGTCAGGGAAGGGCTCAAGGCCGTCAAGGAAGATATGAGAGGCAAGAGACCGGAACCAAGGTCCGTGGAGCCTGAAGCCAGGCCGGCAGCTGCTCCTGCGCAACCGCTCCCAAAACCTGCTCTCAAGCCTGCCCCGGCCGGGGATGATGAATGGAAAAGGCTGGAAGAAAAGTACAAAAAACCTGAGACGCTTGCAGCTCCCGCTCCGCCGGTTCAGCCAAAACCTGGGTTAAAAAAGGCCGAGAAAAAAAGGAAAGAAGTTTAATTATAAAAACCATTATATAAGATGAAGCTTGCTATTCTGGGACCGAGCGAAAGCAAGATTGGTTATTCCACAAAAAAACTGATAGTGGAGGGGGAAAAGGTTTTTGACGAGGTTTCTCTGATTCCCGTAATAGATGTCAAACTCAGAATATCGAATGATTTGGATGCCATATACAAGGGTAAAAGCTTGAAGCGGTTTGACTATATTCTGCCGAGAATAGATTCAAAGAGGGCTGTGATTGGATATCCTGTGGTAAGGTTCCTGGACTATTTCGGAACAAAGAAACCGTACCCGGCTGAAACCATTCTTATAGCGCATAACAAGTTTCTCACCCTCGAGCGTCTTGTGAGGAATGATGTGCTTGTTCCCGAGACATACCTTGCCGCATCAAAAAAATCCGCAAACGAGGCCATGAACAGGATGAAGCTTCCCATTATCCTTAAACTCCTGACAGGATTCGGCGGCATGGGTGTGATGTTCATGGAAAGCAAAGAAGCTGCACGTTCTGCCATTGACACCCTGAAAACGCTCCAGCATGAGATTTGCATAGAGAAGTTCATTGAGAATCCGGGGGAGGACATAAGGGGGATTGTGGCCGGCAATGAGATAATAGCCTCCTACAGAAGGGTTGCGGCACCCGAGGAGAAGCGCGCGAACATACATGCGGGAGGACACGGCGAGGCATTTACCCTGACAGAGGAGATGAAGGAGATTGCACTGAAATCTGCGCAGGCCATCGGCTCCAGGATATGCGCGGTTGACATGATAAGGGGTGAGGATGGGGTGTATGTGACCGAGGTCAACATAAACCCTGGTATTGAGGGCATTGAAAAAACCACCAACATAAACATTGCGCAGAGGATTATCAGTTATATCAAAAGCGAGCTGAAAAGGTAATCAGAGCCTTTTAACATCGTCCGGTTCTATAATCGGTTTCTTGAACAGAGAGGAGTCTTCCCTTAATCTCGGGCAGGCGCAGTTTACAAGGCAGTCCAGCTTCAGGCCGAGGATTTTGGACGGGGATATCTCATCCATCACAAGTATCCAGGCTTTCTTGCCTTTTGATTCGAGCTGTTTTTTCACCCTTTCCGCTGTTTTTCTCTTCAGTTGCCCCGGCTTTGTGGATAACAATATGCCGAAATTATCAGAGTCATGGGCCTTGGCCACATGGGCTGCCCTTATTTTCTGGAGCCTGAGCTTCTCTGATTTGAGGTCTTTGAGCTCGCCCCTTTCAAGGTCGAGGAGAAGTACCGGTTTCTCTGTCCTCATGGAAAGGCCAAGGGAATGGAATAGTCCTGTACCTATCACAAGAAAGCAGTCTGCCATACCCTCAAAGGGGAGGGCGGCGGAATAATCGCACCCCAGTATCTGGCCCTGGTGCTTTGCCTTGGAGGGGCTTCCCAGCAGGATTTCCTTTCCTGCACTATCCAGGAACTTCTTGGCTTTCGGCAGGGCGGAAAGGTACTGTAGTGTTGTGAGTATGGAAATGGTTCTGTACGGTTTGAGCTTCTCCAGGTTCTTTTTCAGCAGGGGATTCGGGTCTGCTTCCACCCTGTACTCGTCATATATCACAGGCACAGCGGGCTTTAGGGGTGAGAACTGCGTGTGGCCCACATGCAGGAGAGCGTCGCATCCGAGGAGTTTTGCCTCCTGGTCCCTTATGTCACATGCGCCATAGCACGGGTCGCATGAAATGAGAACTTCAATACCGGATTTTTCCAGGGATTCTGCAAACTCCTGCACCCTTTGCTTGAGCCCTTCGGGTGCCTGAAGCAGGATTTTTCCGGCTTTGAGTTCCCTGAGTTTTTTGAGGGCGGCATTCAAGTCCAACATAGTTAATCAACGTATGGGGAACATGTAATTTAAATACATTATTGAAATTAATTAACGCTATGGACCATGAGGAATTGCTAAAGGACCTGGAAATCGGAAAGATAAAGCCTTACGAGCTGGAGAAAATCATAGTGAAGGAGATAGAGGACTGGCCCGAAGCCAACAGAAGGGCAGCCTTAATCAGGCTTGAGTTTCTTGAGAAAAGGCTGGGTAAGAAATTCGAGCTGATAAGGGATTCCTACATTGACAACAGCTCTGAAAAGAGGGGTAACCTGACCACAGGAATCGAGCAGAAAATAGGCGGGTCTGTAACGCCTCTCGGTATGGGCGGGCCGATAAAGATTAACGGCCAGTATGCAAAAGGCGAGTTCTATCTTCCTGTGGCAACCAATGAGGCGGCCCTGATTGCCGGGCTGAGCAGGGGACGCAAGGTCATAAACAACTCGGGAGGCATTAAGACAGTCGTGACCAGGGATGCCATGACAAGGGCGCCAATTGTTTCCGCCCCGGACATCGGGAAGGCAAAGGATGTTTGCGAGGAGATAAGGAAGAAGGGTGAAGTTTACAGGAAAATGAAGGAGGCAGCAGAGTCTGAGTCAAGGGTAAGCAGGCTCATTGACATACAGCCGTTCCAGCTGGGCCGGATTATACACATCAGATTCAACTTCCAGACAGGCGACAGTATGGGCATGAACTCCGCCACTAAATACTCTGCCAATGCCCTCAGGGCGCTCAAGGAGAAATTCCAGTGGTTAAAGATGCTCAGCCTTTCGGGGAACATGTGCAGTGACAAGAAGGCGGCTCACATAAACACGCTTCTGGGTAGGGGCAAATCCGTTGAGACAGAGGTTGAGATGCCTGTCAAGCTCGTGAAGGAAGTTTGGAAGGTGGAAGCAGAGGATGTGGTAAAACTGAATGAGATTAAGAATTACCAGGGCTCGGGACTGGCGGGAACCGTGACAGGATTCAATGCAAACGTGGCAAACACCATAGCGGGGCTTTTTGTGTCAACAGGACAGGACTGCGCCCAGGTTGTGGGCAGTTCCACATGCTTTACAAGAGCTGAGATAGTTGGCGATAAGCTGGTTTTCGGAATCACCCTGCCGTGCCTGGAAATTGCCACCACCGGCGGGGGGGCTGATTACGGAACAGCCAGGGAGTGTCTTCAGATTCTGGGATGTTACGGACCCGGAGACCCGCCAGGCTCCAATGTGAGGAAACTGGCCGAGATTATGGCTGCGGCGGCAACGGCCCAGGATTTGAACCTGCTGGGTGCGGAAGGGCACGGTTTTGAGCTTGCGGATTCCCACATCAAGCTGGCAAGAGGGAAATAGTTTGGACTGATTTGGGGAAACAAACTTAAACAAAACCTGATTTTACATTATATGGAAGTCGAAAGTAGTATTTTTCGCGCCTATGATATTAGGGGTGTTTACGGTAAATCCCTTACAGACGGGATTGCCGAGAAAATAGGCAATGTTGTAAGAAAGTTTGTGAGGGGCTCCCTGATAGTCGGAAGGGATAACAGGCTCTCCAGCCCCGCTCTCATGGAGTCTTTCATAAAGGGTGCGAGAAAGGCGGGCCTGAACATAATCGATATAGGCATGGTTCCGAGGGGGGCATCAATGTTCTGGTGCTGGAAAGCAGGAGTTCCCTGTGCGTACATCACCGCTTCCCATCTGCCCGGTGAGTGGAACGGAATAAAATTTATTCTGCCTGATGGCACAAGCATCTGTGAAAAAGAGAATATGGAAATGCTGAAGATGATTTCAAACGACGATTTTACTGAAGAAGGTAACGGATCGGTTGAAAAGGTGGATGTTCTTCCGGAGTATAAGAAATTCCTTCTGGAAAAGGTTCCCCGGCCTGAGAAAAAAATAAAGATTTTATTGGACTGCGGGAATGGGACTGCGGGAATCGTGGCAGAGG
>SMTZ1_10015106_pt1 | contig 11400 bp, 10 predicted proteins | sample DeeMarSWOR136_30_FD_25667 | JGI IMG/M metagenome (IMG submission 25667)
GGTGTCGATCTATTGTTTGAGAAGATCCTCGTTCCAATGGATCATTCTGAGCATTCACAACGGGCATTTAACGTGGCAACCCAAATAGCTAAGAAGTTTGGGGCAAAGATCACACTGATACACGTTTACTCAGTTGGCATCACACCTGTTGTAGTTCCTGAACCCTCTACGTTGACTGTAGGAATTCCAATCAGTCGTCCCGAGTACATTTCCCAGTGGACCGAAGCTGCCCGTGAAGCAGGCAGCCGAATCCTAGCGGAGGCAGAAAATAAGGCCAAGGCTGAGAAGGTTGAAGTTGACTCAATGCTAAGAGAGGGGCATACAGTCCAAGAAATCGTCCAAGCCTCAAAAGAAGGGAATTTCGACCTAATCGTCATGGGAGCACGAGGCGTAAGTCATGTGAGAGAGATGCTGCTAGGAAGCGTAACAGACGGAGTAATGCACCACGCGACTTGTCCGGTGCTAATTCTTAGGCAAAAACAGAGCCCGCATTAACACGACGAACCTGCTAAACTTGCCTTAATGCCTTCCTACGCGTCAGAAGCTCTTCAATCAAGAGTTCAATCTGCTGTTCGTGTACACATCTGACGAGCTTAAAGAATAGGAGAGGCGGAATACCACGCTACTTTATCCTCAGTTCTTCAACTTCCATATAGTTTGCGGCGGAGACAATTATCGAGGCATCCATTTTCTCTCGGCCGAAATTGACCTTTGCTTCGCCTCCCTTTAGGTCGGAGTAGCGCAGAGCTAGGGCGGCAGCCTTCTCAACGGCAGCCTTCGTTTTTCGCCCCTGCAACAAAGCAATCGGGCTACCGCAGTCGGGAACCTCAAAACAGTAGTCAGACTTGCCTTTCAGCCTCATCAATTGTCTGTTTTCAGCCTCATTCCGCCCAACAACAATCTTGTTCTTCCCAAACCTGAAGTGTCTTCCAATCTTAAGCAGATTTATATCTTCAACAGTGACTTGCTTCTTATGTATAAGCAAGTCTCTGACCTTTGCCGCAAACTCTTTATACGTTAGTAGGCAACCGCCGGCCGGGCAAGGATAGCCACGAAGGCTAAGATCCTTGGCAAGCTGAATCTGCTCTTTCCTTGACCGACCGCTTATGCCCAAGAGCTTCTCCCTATCAACCCAGCCTCTCTTTTCAGCCTCGGTTTCAGGAAGCAGTTTCGCAGACAGGGGCCTCACAATCTTGCCCTCCAAGCCTGTCTCTTTCTCGATAATCTCCAAAGCCTTCACACGCTGCGACATTGGCCTTTCGTTCAGAACTTCGCCAGTGAACAGAAAAGACGCCCCGATGTTCGTCGATATTCTTAGGGCTTTCTTGAACATGAAAATCCGGCAGTCTATACAAGGATTCATGTTTCTTCCATATCCGTATTTGGGGTTTCTCAGCATCGTGAGATAGTCTCTTCCCACTCCAACAACTTTGAGCGGTATTCCCAACTGCTTCGCCAGTCCAGCTACCCCACATCCACCCTTGCTGCAAAGACAGAAAGGAGAAGCGAAATTTACCGCCACAACTTCTATTCCCTGCTGCTGAACCAGCTTTACTGCAAGGGCACTATCCAGGCCCCCGGAAAACAACGCCAAAGCCTTCATACGAAGGCTCCATTGTGTTTCCGTATTCTTATTGGTTTCGCAGAAGAGTGAAAGAAGATCCCTCAGCGCGGAAATCCTCTCATCAGGAGCAAGAAGATCGATCCAAGGTCCCACACAGCAATGTATTTATTGAGTTCGTAGTCTATCCTCGTCAAGACGAAGAACGACAGGGTGGAATGTTGCCGAGACAGGAATCTCACTTGGCCGCAAGGATCCGAGAGCTTGCAGAGGACAGGAATGCAATCATTCTTGCCCACAATTATCAGCGGCCGGAAGTCCAAGACGCAGCTGATTTTCTTGGTGACAGCCTAGAGCTGAGCCAGAAGGCCGCTAAGAGTGATGCAGAGATTATCCTGTTTTGCGGCGTTCACTTCATGGCAGAAACAGCCTCCATACTTTGCCCTGACAAAACGGTTCTCATACCGGAACTGAATGCAGGCTGCCCTATGGCCGACATGATCACCATCCAAGGCCTTCGTAATCTGAGGAATGAACACCCAAAGGACCCGGTTGTCTGTTACGTTAACACGTCGGCAGACGTTAAAGCCGAAAGCGACATCTGCTGCACTTCTGCCAACGCACTGAGAGTAGTAGAATCCATCGAGGAACCAGAGGTCATTTTCGTTCCAGACAAATACCTAGCCCACTACGTATCGACCAAGACAAAGAAGGAAATCATCCCCTGGAAGGGTTTTTGCCCAACTCACATCAAGATCTTGCCAGAACACGTTACGAGACAGAGGCGGTTACACCCAAAGGCAGAAGTGATGGTTCACCCCGAGTGCACCCCTCCGGTCATCGCCCTAGCAGATAAGGTGCTCTCAACAGGAGGGATGTGTAGCTACGCCCCAAAATCGTCCGCTTCTGAGATAATCGTTGGTACTGAAACCGGGTTACTTCATAGGCTTAGAAAAGAAAACCCAGACAAAAGGTTCTACCCTGCTTCAGAGCTTGCAGTATGTCCCAACATGAAACTCATAACTCTAGAAAAGGTTCTGTGGTCTCTAGAGGATATGAAACACGAGATCAAAGTACCTCAGAACATTCGCATCAAAGCCAAGATGGCCGTGGACAAAATGCTTGAAGGCATCTAGCCCCGCATGCATACATATGCATTAACGTGGCGCCTTAGCGCGCATTCTTAGATAACCGCTTCATGCTGCACAGATAATCTGTCACTTTCTCCGTTTAGTCAGGAGAATGCGGAAGCTTCACGCTTTCTGGATAGACTTATAACAACGCTCTTATCCACTGTCAATCCCGAAGACAGAGAAGACGGAGGTGGGATTTATGAATGCAAGCAAAAGGAAAAAACTAGCCATCGTGGTACAGGGGGGTACTCTAGACAAGCTCTACTGCTCTTTCATCTTGGCTTCTACTGCGGTAGCTATGGACATGGAGGCCCATTTGTACTTCACCTTCTGGGGTTTGAACGCTCTCGTCAAAGGAAGCATGGAGAAAATAGGTTTGCCCGCTATATACAAACACCTGGAAGAGCGAATGAAAGAGAATCTGGCAAAAATGAACTATCCAACACCCTACGAAATGCTCAAACGATTGAAGCAGTCCAGCCTTTTCAAGATGTATGCCTGCAGTCCTAGTATGGGAATGTTCGGAGTGAAGAGGGAAGACTTGATTCCAGAAGTCGAAGAGATAATCGGAGCAGCAGCTTTTCTTGAGATTGCCGCTGAGGCAGACATAACCCTTTTCATCTGACAGTAAACTCGACCAATTTCGTGCTCTGCCGCCCAGCAGCCAATATTCTCCCTGATTTCCACTTACTGAATGGGCGTATGATTCGGTTCATTAAGGAGCATCGTTTAAATATGCGTTTTTCAGACTTCTAACGCCTAATCACTTAGCCGCTTTGTTGAAAAGAGTAATGGAGGTGATATAATGACTGAAGTCGGGGAAACTTATCTTTGCGAAATCTGCGGAAACAAGGTCAAGGTCTTGGATTCCGGAGGAGGAACTCTTGTTTGTTGTGGTCAGCCGATGAAGCTGGTGGCATCCTAGAATTCGAGAGGCCGCCCTATTCGAATTCTGCATGCGTGAGCAATCACGTTATTAAGCGGGCACGTCAAAGTTTTTTCTTCACGTTGTCATATGACCAGCTAGCAAGATGAGGGATTCGGTTGAAGAAGATTGGGGTCGTAACAAGTGGTGGGGATGCACCAGGCATGAACGCCACGATTCGGGCAGTTACACGCGTCGCGCGCTCAAAGGGGTTGGAGGAACGCCACGATTCGGGCAGTTACACGCGTCGCGCGCTCAAAGGGGTTGGAGGTTTCGGGTTTTGAGAGAGGCTGGGAAGGTTTGATGGAGGGCACTTTTAGACGTTTAACCCGAAGGTCCGTTGGCGGAATCCTAGAGCTTGGAGGCACAATCTTATACACAGTAAGAAGCCTGAATTTCCAAACACAAGCAGGCCTCAGGAAGGCCGCCAGATCCCTTGCAAAAAATGATATCGACGGACTCATTGTCATCGGTGGCGATGGCTCCTTCAAAGGAGCCTTCGAACTCAGCAAAGAGATTGACATCCCGATAGTAGGGATCCCAGCCTCAATTGACAATGATGTCTTCGGAACTGATGAAACCATAGGTTTTGACACAGCTGTGAACACAGTTGTTACAGAAATTGACAAGATTCGAGATACTGCCATCTCGCATGAAAGAATTTTCGTGGTCGAGGTCATGGGGCGAACAAGAGGCTTTCTCGCCTTAACGGCTGGCGTAACTGCTGGAGCTGAAGTCATCTTGATCCCCGAAGTTCCTCTAAAGAAAGAAGCGATGATCCAGACGATCGAGGAGAACAAGGCGAAAGGAAAGAAATCGGGCATAATTGTGGTGGCAGAAGGCGTGGGTGACAGCCGCAAGCTCGCTCTAGAGCTGGAGCAGAAAACAGGATCAGAGGTCAGACTTACGGTGCTTGGCTACGCCCAAAGGGGTGGCAGCCCGACAGCTAGAAGCAGGCTACTGGGTTGCCTGTTCGGAAACAAAGCTGTTGAATTGCTTTCGGAAAAACAAGAGAACCAGGTAGTCGGGCTGCGGCAAGGAAAAATAGGCACAACCAGCCTAGAAAAATCATGCAAAACCACCAAGCCAATAGACGCGAATCTACTTCGTCTCTCACGCGTACTGGCAACCTAACCTTCGCCCTAAGACATCCGATTCCTAGGAGTAAGAGGAGTGTGCGTAGGGTCTCGAAGAACCCCGCTTGTGGCCTTGCAGACCTTCCGTCTACATCTGATTGAAAGAACCTCACACAGTTCAGATGGTTGCAGGCATGCAGGCCTTTTGCAGAGAATCCTCTGGCAGATAGTGTGCTTCGTGGCTAGGCTTAAATTGCTCCTTGTTGTTAGTTAAGGAACTACAGCGTGATGTTTGATGATTACAAAAGAGAAAATCGTGAAGTGCGCTGAAGCAATCGTAAACGGAATGAACCTGAAGGCAGGAGAAGCTGTGATGATACACGGGGGTACTCACGCTCAGGAACTTCTTGAAGAAATCGGGATCCAATGCTACAACGTGGGGGCTCATCCTTTGATTGTGGCCACCAGCGACGAATACTCATCAAGAGTCTATCAGGAAATCCCGAAGGAAACGCTAGAGGTCACGCCCAAGCACATGCTAGGTGCAGTCAAAGAGGCCGATGCACGCATCGTTGTTGAACCATTCAAGGATCCGCTGATTCGGACACATTTTCCCCCGGAAAAGATTGCTGCTAGAACCAAAGGAAACGTTCCTATCCGAAAGGAAATCTACGGAGAGGAAACTGGAAGGGGCAAGAAGTGGACCTATGCCGGTTGGCCTACTCCAGAAGCTGCAAAGTTCTATCAAATAGACTATGAGGATCTAGAAAGACTAATCATCGGGGGCATCGCAGTCTCCGCCTCAACCCTCAAAGAGAAAACTGCAAGACTAGTTCAGCATCTGAAGGGGAAAGACTTGCTTCACATCACCGATCATAAGGGTACAGACTTCACGTGCAAGATTAAAGACCGCCGAATAAACGAGGACGACGGCGTAGTCGACGACAATGACATCAAAATGAAAGATTTGGGCAATAACTTGCCCGCAGGCGAAGTATTCATCGCCCCTCACGAAACGTTCGGCAGCGGAACCATACACTGCCCAAAAGCAGTTGACAGATTCACTGGCAAAATAATCAGAAATGCGGTTCTCCATTTCGAGAACGGAAAGCTGCTTCTAGACAAATGCCATGCCGAAGCCAACCATGATCAGATGATTGACACCTTCAAGCGATGCATAGAAATCGACACAAAAGACGGGCTAGGAAGAACAACAAACATTGCAGAGCTAGGCATAGGATGCAACCCAGCGATCGACAGAGCAATCGGCTACATACTTACAGACGAAAAAATCGCCGGATCAGTGCACGTCGCATTCGGCCACAACTTGGGCTACGGTGGAACCTCAAAGTCATGCCAACACTGGGACTTCGTTACCGATCCAAGCGCAACCATTGAAACAACTGATAAAAAAGACGTAATAATGAAGAACGGAGAAATCCAGTGAAGAGCAGAGACGCACCCCAGATTTCCACGAAACTCCTCTGAGTTCCCTTTGGTTCTGCATGCACGCGATTGATTAGAGGGCAAGAGAATCTTGGAAAACTTCGATGCATGCAAAGCATTTTAATGCCTAGTCTAGCTATCTCGATTTGCAGGTGACAATCAATTGCCCATTCTTCCCATAGACACAGGACGCTACGGGACTCCAGAAATGAAGCGGCTTTTCGAAGAAGAAATGCGGATCCAAAAAATGTTGGAGGTCGAGGCAGCTCTAGCTTGGGCACACGCTCAGGTCGGAAACATCCCACAAGCAGCTGCCGAGAAAATCGCGGCAATGGCATCCACTAAGCACGTCAGACTGGCTCGGGTTAAGGAGATCGAACGAGAAATAAAGCACGATGTTGCCTCTCTGGTCAGAGCTTTGGCTGAGATTTGCGGGCCTAGCGGAGCTTACGTGCATCTGGGTGCAACAAGTTATGATATTGTAGATACTGCGAGAGCACTCCAACTGAAAGAGGCTCTGGAGCTAATCGACAAGCGCTTGAGCAATCTTGAGAACACCCTATTGGAGAAAGCCCACAAACACAAGGGCACGCTGATGATGGGCAGAACCCATGGACAACATGCCTTGCCGATAACTTTGGGGTTCAAGTTTGCTGTTTGGATGCGCGAGATTTCGCGGCACATTCAGAGGCTCAGCGAATGCAAATTGCGCATGCTGGTAGGGAAAATGAGCGGGGCAGTCGGAGTCCAAGCTGGGCTAGGATCACACGCCATTGAAATTCAAGAGCTTGTAATGAGCCGGCTGGGCATAAGAAGCGCTGACATTTCCACTCAAATTGTTCAGAGGGATCGTCACGCTGAGCTTGTGTGTCTACTCGCCATTATCGCCTCTACGCTGGACAATTTCGCCACCGAAATTCGGGAACTTCAGAGACCGGAGATCGGCGAGCTTTTCGAATATTTCGAATTGGAGAAGCGCGTCGGCAGTTCTACGATGCCTCACAAACGCGATCCCGAAACGTGCGAAACCGTCTGCGGTTTAGCCCGAATTCTCCGAAGCCTCGTTGTCCCAGCCCTGGAGAACGTCGTAACTTGGCATGAACGAGATCTAACCCAATCATCGGCAGAGCGGTTCATCATACCAGAAGCATGTATTCTAGCGGACTACATTCTCCACCGAATGAACAACGTGATAGCTAACTTGCAGGTCGATGAACAAAGCATGCTCAAGAACCTTGAGCTAACCCAAGGACGCGCAATGTCCGAAGCCGTGATGACAGCCTTGACCCGAAAGGGAATGAACCGTCAACTGTCCCACGAGCTCCTCAGGAAACTAGCGGTGAAGAGCACAATGGAAAACGTGGAATTCAGAAAAATCCTCCTAGCAAACAAGCTCGTTCGCCAAAAACTAAGCGAGAAAGAGGTCGACGACGCATTAGATCCGAGGAATTACTTGGGTACCGCCCTTGAACAAGTGGAGAAGATGTCCAAGAAGGTCAGACAAGAGCAGAATAGATAAGCTTTGATTATCTCCGCCCCGGGCAGTTTTATATATAAAAAAGATACGATTCTAGAGGAAGGTGGAAAACTTGGAAAAATGGTTTGCAACAAGGAGAAGAACTAGGGTTCTCGAACTTGCAGACAGGCAGATGATTCTGGCTACAGACACTGTTGTTGACTTGCAGAAAGCAGTGGTGGCAGCCTCTAGGAACGGTAAGGATGAAGCTGAGGCCAACATTGATCATTTGTCAAAAATAGAACATGAAATCGACGAACTTCGACGAGCGATCTTCGAGGAACTTACGAAAGGTGCGCTACCTCTCCAAGAACGCGAAGACCTAATGCACCTCGTCAAGAGGTTGGACGAAATGGCAGACCACGTGAAAGATGCAGCGCGGAGCCTTGATCTGATTCTTAAAGCGAAGATCCCGGAAGTTTTCTGGGAGCCGCTCGTTTTTATGGCAAACAAGCTGGTAGAATGCACCAAGATCTTACGCAAGTCAATTGAAGCGCTTGGCACAGAGCCATCAGAAGCGAAACGGCTAGCCATAACTATCGACAAAATCGAAGGCGAAATAGACGAAAAGTACCACGACATAAAGATACTTCTCATTCAACACTCAAGGGAAATGACCGCTGCAGCAGTGCTGTTTCTCCGAGACGTCGCGGAAGAAATGGAACACGTAGCCGATTCGTGCGACGACACCGCAGACTACGTGAGAATTCTTACTGCCACAAGGGAATTCTAAAACTGAAACCATAGCTAAATCAAAAGCCACCCTTTCCGAAGAGAGAAAGGCAGTTGCCTAGATTCACCGCCGAAATCTTGGACAGACTTTCATCAAACCGCCTAGCAATGCGTCTAACCTACGTCGGAGCCATAATTTTCTTTCTGGTGTTGATACTTGTTCCGCCCATTTTCGGGATAGGCCTGAAGTGGAACCTTGTTGGGGGAATTCTCGAGGACGCCGAGCTGATGTCACGAGCGGCAAACGCAGTGTGGGCTTCCTTTGCAATTGCGATTTTCGTGTCGATAGTTGACCTTATGGCTGGAATTCCAATGGCATGGTTCATCGCAAGAGGGAGATCGAGATGGCTTAACGTTGTGGATACGCTTGCAGATATTCCGTTCGTAGTCCCCACGGTCACACTAGGCTATTCCTTACTCCTATTCTGGAATAGCTCTCAGGGCATATCCTCCCTATTCGGAGACAGTATAGTTTCTCAAGGGTGGCTTCTCGTGGTGCTCCTCCATTTCGTCTTCTCATTTCCAGTTGTTGTGCGAGTTATGGTAGGAGCTCTTCTTGATTATCAACGTACTTTTGAAGAAGCATCCCGAACCTTAGGGGCTCCACCAGTCACAGTTGCTAGGACCGTCACCCTTCCGATTCTAAGGCCTAGTCTGATTGGAGCCTTTGTGTTGGCCTTTGCGCGGTCAATAAGTGAGACAGGAGCAACCATAATGGTAGCTGGAACCTTCGAAAACGGAGCCATTTTCGTGAGGAATATGAGAATCCAAGGGCAACAAGGGCCCTTGGTTTTCGTTAGCCTAGTATTGATATTGATCTCATGTGCAATCTTCGGTGCAATACTACTTCTGGGGAATAAGCTTCGCATCCCTATCCGGCGAGTCTGGCCCTCTTCTGAGAGGAGCTTAAGCTCCAAGGGGATGGTAGTCGGCAGAGACACGTTAACAATGCTCGTCTTCGTTGCGCTGGTGATAATCCCCTCACTTTTCGTGGCGCTACCTACACTCACTGCGATATTAGATGGTACTTTGAACCGTGCGGTTTCAGGTTTCGGAATCTGGCAAGATTATTGGTCGAGCCTGGGCTTGTCATACTTTGTCGGCGGCCTTGCTACGCTATTGAGCATCCTAGCAGGACTTCCAATGGCTGTCTTAATTGCTCGGAGAAGGATGGGAAAGTCAGTTTCTGCTGCTCTAGATCTTCTCGTTAATATTCCTATAATTGTGCCCTCAACAGCATTAGGAGCCTCTCTCAGCATTTTCTGGACAAATTTCGCATTCGTACCAGAAATAGCGTTGGTAATCTTGGCACACCTCTCAATTACCTACTCCTACTTCGTTAGATCAATGGCCGCCGCAATAGAGCGCACCGATATAGAACTGGAGAATGCTGCTCGCATTCATGGGGCCAAACCTTTTACAGTGTTCAGAACAATAATCTTGCCCTTGACCAAGTATTCCTTGCTTGCTGGCGCCATTATGGTTCTGACAAGAAGCGTGAGTGAAACGGGAGCAACCCTCGCAGTGGTTTCCCGAATAAGAACGGCGCCAGTGTTGCTAGTGGATTGGGTACAACAGGCTGGTCTGGCTTCACAATCTGACGTAGGCCTAGGCTGCGGAATCCTCATCATCCTTTCGTTCGTGGTCTTGCTACTCGTTAAATTGGGAGCTGGAAGGAAGGCCGCCTACTAACTCGAAAAGGGACCATTCATGCCACACATTGAGTTGAAGGGAATAACAAAACGATTCGGTAAGAAAATCTTGGCAGTTGACGATGTCAGCCTTGAGATTCGTGACAAAGAATACTTCTCCCTCATAGGCCCCAGTGGCTGTGGAAAAACAACACTACTCAGAACAATTGCAGGATTGATTCGGCCAGACAAAGGAGAAGTCTTGGTCGACGGCACCTTGATAAATGATGTCCCACCCGAAGACCGGGGAATAGGCTTTGTCTTTCAAACCTACGCCCTATTTCCTCACATGAATGTTTTCGACAACGTGACCTACGGGCCGAGGGTGAAGGCCTGGGAAGAGAAAAAGGCCGCGAGCCTCGGGCGAGAAACGTTGGAAATGGTGAAGCTGCAAAAACGCTTCGACGCCTATCCACATGAACTGAGCGGCGGCATGATGCAACGCGTTGCAGTCGCAAGAGCGTTAGCCGCAGGCTCGAAGATTCTACTCCTCGACGAGCCTCTCGGCGCTCTGGACGCAAAAATCCGTAATGAGCTTAGATACGAAATTAGGAGGCTCGTAAAGGACTTAGAACTGACGGCGATCCATGTGACACATGATCAAGCGGAAGCGATGGCAATCTCCGACAGAATAGCTGTCATGAAGAAAGGACGCATCCTCCAAGTGGGAACTCCCTATGAATTGTACATGAAACCCCAACAGATTTTCGTGGCCAACTTCATCGGAGAGTCCAACTTCCTCGAGGGAAAGATAATTCGTCTGGGGCGTGAGACTAGTGACATACAGTTACGGAGTGACTTGAGGGTCAGTGCCAAAAAAAACGAGGTGGCGAAAGCCAACGAAAAAGTAGTTCTAGCCATCAGACCAGAAGCCTTTGAGATAACTAGAGGCCGGAAAAAACTAGTTAACGGAGTGAGTGGCGTAATTCAAAGAGTTCGATTCGAAGGAACAGACATACGCTACGAAATACGCTTGGTTAACGACGATTACATAGTTATTGTGAAGCCAAGCTTGGGAGCAGAGTGGCTAAAAGAAGATGAGGAAGTGACGGTCAGCTTCTCGCCAGAGAAGAGCCAGGTGTTCCCGTACCCCACAAGAGGCCTAATGGCTGAATTAAGTCTAGAGTAAGATTCAGAAAGACAGCTTTCTGACGTTCGCAGCAAATCACTGAAGGAGCCAACTGAAGAGGCAATCCCGAACATTTTCGTGACACGCTTAATGCAGACAACTGCCTCGTATGTAATCGTGTAGAAGATGAAAACAGGAAAGGCCAAATCTCACAACACCCATAACTGGAGAACGGCAGCAGATCACACGGA
>SMTZ1_10006923_pt1 | contig 11399 bp, 10 predicted proteins | sample DeeMarSWOR136_30_FD_25667 | JGI IMG/M metagenome (IMG submission 25667)
GTATAACAATGAAAGATATCACATGGGAATAAATGATTGTCCTGCTAATATTTATTCAACATGAATGTTGGCGATGTTACTTGACAGTACATTTTCAAAAAGTTTATATACAATAGGTATAATTATATATAATTATATGTAGTTATATTTGATTAAATATAACTATATATGATAAAGGTGATAAAAATGACAGAAGAAAAAGATGAAAAAAAATTTACAACAGTATCAATACCAACACCACTAGCCGAAAAAATAAAAAAAAGAATAAAAGGAACAGGATTCACCTCACTCTCCTCATATGTAACCTATGTTTTAAGAGAAGTAATATCAGGAATAGAAGAAGAAGCTGAAGAAGCATTCTCAAAGGAAGACGAAGAAAAAGTCAAAGACAGACTACGAGCACTTGGATACCTAGACTAAGGTGGATAATATGCCAAAGCCACACGGCGGAAAACTTGTTAACAGATATCTAAAAAAAGAAACAGAATACAAACTAGATCTACCAAAAATTTCTATAAATACAAATTTAGCAGAAGACGTTTTAAATATTTCAAATGGAGTATTTTCACCATTAGAAGGATTCCTTTATAAAAATGATCTTGAAAATGTATTAAAAGACAAAAGACTAGAAAATGATGTTCCATGGACTATACCAATACTTTTAGATTTGGATAAAAATAATATAAAAGAAGGAGACACAGTTCTTTTAACAAATCAAGAAAGCGGTCTTCTTGCACAATTTGAAATAGAAGAAATATACAAATATGATAAAAAAACACTTGCACAAGCTGTTTACAGAACCACTGATACAGCACATCCAGGTGTAGCAAATGTGCTGAACATGAAAGACCAATTTATAGGAGGAAAAATCACACTAATAAAAAGTAAAACTAGAGAATATGACGAATACAACCTGACACCTAAAGAGACAAGATACTTATTCAAACAAAAAGGATGGAGAGAAATCGTAGCATTTCAAACCCGAAACCCACCACATATTGGTCATGAATATGTCCAAAAAACAGCTTTAACGTTTGTAGACGGCATATTCATTAACCCAATAATCGGGAAGAAAAAAATAGGAGACTTCAGAGACGACGTCATCCTTGATTCATATAACACACTGATTAAACATTATTACTTGAAAGAACGAGCAGTAATGTCAATACTTCGAACATCTATGAAATATGCAGGACCTAGAGAAGCAATACATCATGCCATAATGAGGAAAAACTTTGGATGTACACATTTTATAGTAGGCAGAGACCATGCGGGGGTAGGGAATTATTATGGTCCATATGATGCGCATGATATCTTTTCAGAATTTCCAGATTTAGGAATAATACCCGTCTTTTTCAGATCATTCTCCAGATGTACTAAATGCGGTAGTGTAGTCAATGATAAAATCTGTCCACATGACCAAAAATATCATATAAACTTTAGCGGTAAAAAAATCAGAGAACTACTGAAAAATGGAGAAATACCTCCCGAGGATATGATGCGAAAAGAAGTTTCAGAAACCATTCTGAAATACGATAAACCATTTGTAGAATGAAAAAATGGTGAATAACTATGTTCAAAGAATTAAAGGGAAAAGGACTCTTAATTCACCATTGGGATACAGATGGAATGTGTTCTGCCCGACTTTTGCTAGAAAAATTATCTGACAAAGATATTGATAACAGAACACCACAACTTGGTAATTATTTCCTTACTGAAAAAGAACTAGATGAATATTCAAAATATGATTTTATCATAGTTGCTGATATGGCCATACCTGAGGAAAACATTCTCAGACTAGCAAAAAACGCGAAGATTATGATATTTGACCATCATCTACAACCAGTGATAAAACAAGTTTTTCATCATAATCCTGTGATAAAAGGGGAAAACCCTGATGAGTATCCATCAGCTAGTTGGATTGTAAACTACTACCTAGGAAACCCGGTGAACTTGTTTGCACTACTTGGAATAGTTGGAGATCATGAACAGAAAATAAAAAACAATAAAACCTTTTTTCAAAAAATTACAGATTTTTGCCAGAAAAATAATCTTACTTTTGACGATATGTTAAAAATGGTTTATCTACTTGATTCTAACTACAAACTTGGGGATAAAAAAGCAGTGGAAAAAGCACCACATATACTTCTAACATACAACTCTGCTAAAGATATCTTAAATAATCCTACTTGGAATGATAACTACACAAAACTCAATGATGAAATAAAAAATCAACTGGAACAACCATTAGATGAGATAAATGGAACTATTTTGAAAAAAATGAACACACATTACAATATAATTTCAACAATTACAAGGAAAATTGCTTGGAGTAGTGGAAAAAATACAGTGGTAATTAATACAGGATTTTTCAAAGATATGGATCAAGTCTATGTAAGAGGTAAAAAAGATGCTGGACCTTTGATAAAACGAGGAAAAGAACTTGGTTTTAAATGCGGAGGGAAAAAAGAAGTCCTTGGAGCAATAGTCCCAAAGGATAAAACCGACTCATATGTAGAAGAAATATTAGATTTTTTATCAAAATAATTGGATGGTGATCAGAAATATGAGAGAAAAAAAAGCCACAAATGTGACATGGCATGAACATAAAGTAACAAAAGAAGAAAGAGAGAAACTATTAAACCAGAAAGGAGTAGTTATATGGTGCACAGGACTTTCTGGAAGCGGTAAATCTACTGTTGCAAACGAGGTAGCCAATAAATTACATTCAATGGGTCATCTTACCTATGTTCTAGATGGAGATAACATACGTCACGGATTAAATAAAGATCTAGGATTTTCACCAGAGGATAGAAATGAAAATATCCGAAGAATATCTGAGGTGGCATGTCTTTTTGCAGATGCAGGCGTTATTGCTATAACTGCTTTTATCTCACCATATAGGAAATACAGAAATTTTTGTAGAGAGCTTGCTGGAAAAGGTAGATTTATAGAAGTCTATGCAAAAGCATCACTAGCAACTTGTGAAAAAAGAGACCCTAAAGGATTATATAAAAAAGCCAGAGAAGGTATAATCAAGGATTTCACAGGAATAAATGCACCATATGAAGAACCTGAAAACCCTGAACTAGTTGTTGATACAGATGAAGAAACAGTAGAAGAAAGTGCAGAAAAAGTAATGAAAAAACTTGAAGAAATGGAGATAATAAAACCAACATGATGAAAATTACTTTGGATCATAATAAAAACTATATTGTATCGGGGTTAGAGCGCTCTGGTACATCTATGCTGATGCAAATAATACGCAAAGGTGGAATACCCATCGCTTTTGATGATGATTTACGCCCACCAGACCAAAGCAACCCAAAGGGATACTACGAACTCGAAGGCGGGAAAATAATAAACAGACTCATGGATGGTATATTCCCTTTTGACGAATACAAAGGAAAAGTCATAAAAATAACAGCTTATGGTCTAAAATATCTACCACCTGGAAACTACAAAATCATTTATTCAGAGAGAAACATCGAAGAAATACTGGATTCAATGGAGAAAATGTCAGGTATAAAAGATAAAAATCGTGAAGAAACCAAAAAAATCTTCATTAAATTAAACAGCATGATAAAAAAACAAATCACAAATAGAAACGACATTGAAATATTATATGTCGATTATAACAATATATTGTCAAAACCAAAATATAACATAAAAAAAATATATGATTTTCTTGGCATATCTAATATAAATCTAACTAAAATCGAAGAAGTAGTAGATAAAAAACTATACAGACAAAGAAGACAATAAAAATAATTTTTAAAAAATACTCTAAAAAGAGATAAATTAAATTCAAAGGAAAAATGCAAAAAGATGAAAACCCATCAGAAATAAAGATAACTATGCTAGGTTCTAAGAAAAATATATTTTATATAATATTAGCATTTATGTTTGTCGCATTTGCATACTTACTTCCTACTCCAGATGGCTTATCTCATAACGGCCAAGTTATGATAGGAATACTGATAATGGCCGCGATACTCTGGATTACTGAGGCAATACCATTACCAGTAACAGGTTTACTGATAATGATAACCCAACCTCTATTAGGAGCTGTTTCAGCATCAGATGTATTCACCTCTTTTGGAAATCAAGCGGTTTTTTTCCTAATAGGTGCTTTTATAATAGCTAGTGCAATAGAAAAACATGGTCTTCATAGAAGAATAGCATTGAAATTCCTTAGCTATTTTGAAAACTCCCCTCGATTTTTTACCTTTGGTATTATGACTTCCTGTGCCTTTTTATCTTTTATAATGCCTGAACATGGAGTAGCTGCATTGTTTCTACCTATTATTGCATCTATATTGATAGCTATGAAAATCATTCCTAAAAAAAGTAATTTCGGTAAAATCAGTATGCTATGTGTCGCATATGGATGTTCAATTGGAAGCCTGGGTACATTGATTGGAGGCGCCCGTAATCCTTTGACTATTGGAGTACTTTCTGATTTAACCCCTTCCATAAATGTGACTTTTTTCGACTGGATGACATATTCCATGCCTGTTGTATTTATATCTTTACCCTTAGTTTGGCTAGTATTACAGATTTCTTTTCCCATAGAAATAAAGAACGTTACAGCTGCAAAACGCGAGATTAATAGACAAGTTGCCCTTGCAGGAAAAATTAGAAAAAATGAATTACTGGTTTTAATCATATTAGTAATCACAATTCTACTTTGGATTACATTCTCATCACATCAATACTTTGGCCTGGCTACCATTGCCATCCTAGGAAGCGTACTATTATTTTTAACTGGATGTATCTCATGGAAAGATGTTGAAAAGCGTGTCCCATGGGGAATAATCTTACTATATGGCGGTGCCATAACTTTAGGTATTGGGATGCAAGAAACAGGAGCAGGAGCATGGCTTGCTCATATAATTTTTAGCACTGTAGGTAACAATATCTATCTAGTTATCCTAATCATGGTTATATTTACAATTTTATTGACAAATGTCATGTCAAACATAGGAGCAGTAGCAATATTATTACCTATTGGCCTTGCGATAGCAACTGAAATACCAGGAATAAGCCCACTTCTCTCTTCGATGATAATAGCTCTAAGCGGTGGCCTAGCATTTATGCTAGTTATCGCAACACCAGGTAACGCTATTACCTATTCCTCAGGATATTTTTCAACTAGAGATTTATTTAAAGCAGGAGTATTAGCCAATATCATATGCATAGCAGTAGTTTTTATTATAGCAACTGCATACTGGATAGGTGTATTAAACATTTGAAAAAAATGTCAATTACTCTATCAAAAGATTAAGAGGACTCTATGTTTAAAAATATTTTAATACCAATATCATCTGAATTCTACAATAAAGAAGTATTAGAACGAAGTGCCTTTCTAGCTGAGAAATTCAAAAGCAAAATAAATATAATATATATAATTGAAGAAAAAACTCTCATTCAAACAGATAAACTTTCAGACGCTTACAGAACTGATTACGATATAAAGAAGACAAAAAGAGAAATAATTAGAGAACAGATGCTTGCAGCAAATGGTATTATTTTTGAAGATGCAAAATTATTTTTTAAAAATAGACAAGTTCCCTTTGAAGAAAAAATTATTGAAGGTCAATATAGCAACATAATAAAAAATGAAATTAAAAACAATAAATACGACCTCATTCTCATGGCATTTGAAAAAGCATGCCTTTTGAACTATAGACTTTTAGATGAAATAGATATTCAAATACCCATATGGGCAGTATCTGATATAAAAGGAGAAAGCGCAATTCTTGCAGTATGCTCAAACCTAGCACCTAATAAAAAAGTACCTAATATAAGCTTAGAGCTTTCTAAGCAACTCGGTTGGAAACTACACATGCTTTATGTAATTGATGTTGAGGGTTCTGTTAAAGTATATGAAAAACCAGAGAGATCAATGAAAAAATCAGAAACAGAACTGATGAAACACGGAGAAATATTTGCCAATCAAATGGAAAAACGAGGAATACAAGTTAAAATTATTAAAGGTAACATAGAAAAAGAAATGTTAAAAACGGCAGATGAACTTAAAACCAAGCTTATTATCATTGGTAGACAACAGAAGAAAAAAGGGTTATTAGGATTCCCAATGAAAAACATGAAAAAAAGATTAGCTGAAAAATGTAAACATTCAATTCTTTTTGTCAATTAGATTTAAACTCTCTCTTTTCTATTATTAGAAAAATGTAAAATATAAGAAACCTGCTTACAACTCCGAGGTATTTTTTCATGAAAGCAGTCATCCTTGCTGCAGGGGAAGGCAAAAGATTAAGACCATTCACTGAAACCATGCCAAAGGTAATGCTACCAGTGGCCAATAAACCAGTATTAGAATATGTTTTTGATGCCGTTAAAAAAAGTGGAATAGATGAAATTATTGTAGTTGTTGGATACAAAAAAGAAGTTATAATGGAATATTTTAAAGATTACGAAGATGTCAAAATAAACTACGTAGTACAAGATAAACAATTAGGCACAGCTCATGCATTATTACAAGCCAAGAAACACATAAAAGATACATTTATTGTTTTATCTGGTGACAACATAATAGATAAAAATAGTATTTCTAATTTAATTAAAGACAAATCAGAATATTCAATTTTAATAAAAGAACACCCTAATCCATCAAAATACGGCGTAGTTTTTTTAGAAAAGAAAATTCTAAAGAAGATAATAGAAAAACCAAGAGAAGAAGTTGGAAAGTTTATTTCAACAGGCATATACAAATTACCCAGTACGATATTTAACGATATTAAAGAACTAACATCTCAAGGACATTATGCACTTACATCTGTCATTCAATCAATAATTAAAGAGAACAAAAAAATAAACACAGTAACTGCAGAATCATGGATGGACATAGTATATCCATGGGATCTTCTGACTATTAACGAGGCAATGCTTAACAATGCACCTGCATCTGTAAGCGGCATCATAGAAAAAGGAGTTACTATGAAAGGAGCGGTATCCATAGGGAAAAATACTTCCATATATTCTGGATGTTATATTGTCGGACCTGTAATAATTGGAGATAATTGCGAGATAGGCCCAAACGCATGTATTTTCCCTTCTACAACTATTGGTAATAATTCTGTTGTTAACCCGTTTAGTGAAATAAATAACAGTGTGATAATGGATGATGTACAAATCCGATCAAATTCATACATCTCTCATTCTATTATAGGAAAAGGCACCATAATAGGAAATAACTTTTCAAACATATCGGGAAAAACAACTGTTGAGATAGAAAGCGAATTTAAAAAATTAGAAAAACTAGGAGCAATCATTGGAGAGGACTGTAACATTGCTAGCAATGTTGTTGTAGAACCTGGTATAATAATAGGTAAAAGATGTGAAGTTGGTTCTTTAAACAGAATAACAAAACACATCTCAAGCAATAGTAAAGTGATGTAAATTGTGCGGAATAATTGGATATAGTGGATTTAGAGATGCAGATAACGTAATAATCGAATGTTTGAAAAGATTAGAATATAGAGGATATGACTCAGCTGGAATAGGAATAATAGATGACAAATTAAAAATTTATAAAGAAGTTGGAGAAATAAAAAACTTAGAAAAAAACCTACCAAAATTCAAAGGAAGCACCGGCATTGGTCACACAAGATGGGCAACACATGGCAGCGTTACCAAAGAAAATGCTCATCCTCATCTCAGTTCAAATAAAAAAATAGCAGTAGTTCACAACGGCATCATAGAAAATTTTAGAAAATTAAAAGACGATTTACTAAAAAAAGGGTACAAATTTTTATCAGAAACCGATTCAGAAGTTATCGCACATCTAGTTCAGGATAACTATAAAGGAAACCTTGAAAAAGCAGTTTTTTCAGCTCTTAAAAAGATTAACGGCTATTACGCAATTGTAGCGGCATGCTCTGATGAGCCAGAAAAAATTGTTGGTGCAAGAAAAGATAGCCCACTAGTTATTGGTTCAGGAGATAATGAAAATTTTTTAGCATCAGATATTACAGCATTTTTAAAATATACAAACAGAGTAATCTATCTAAACGATGGAGAAACCTGCGTTGCAACAAATAAAGATATAAAAATATTTGATGAAAACAATAAACCTGTTCAAAGAGACGAAGACCTCATAAAATGGAATTTAAAAGACGCAGAAAAATCAGGTTTCTCACATTTTATGTTGAAAGAAATTTACGATCAACCAGACACAGTACATAATGTTTTTAGAGGACGGATCTCTGAAGTTAACAGAGCTGTTGAATTTAATGAAAAAGTTGAGAATCTTTTAAAAAATGGGATAGACTCAATCAACATTGTCGCCTGTGGAACATCATATTATGCAAGCCTTGTAGGTAAATATTTGATAGAAAAATTAACCAATATACCAGTTAATGTCGAATTATCATCTGAATATCGATATTTTGGAACAAGAAGAGAATCCTCCCTTGTTATAGCTGTTACTCAATCAGGTGAAACATTGGATACTTTGGCAGCTCTTAAGGAAGCAAAAAACTCTGGCTGTAAAAATCTAGTAATCACAAACGTGATAGGCAGCACCGCAACAAGAATTTCAGATGCATATATTTTAACACAGTCAGGACCAGAAATCGGGGTAGCAGCAACAAAAACATTTACCTCGCAAATACTAGTTTTATTTCTATTAGCTTTAAAAATCGGAATGATTAAAAATAAAATTGGAGCAGACGAATTATACAACTATATACTGAATCTTAAGGACCTTTCAAGAAATGTAAGGATAGTTCTTGATCAAAGCAATGATATATTAGAAATTGCAAAAAAGATAAAAAACTCAAAATCAGTATTTTTCATAGGACGAGGAATAAATTATCCACTCTCATTAGAAGGTGCATTAAAATTAAAAGAAATATCATATCTGCATGCAGAAGGTTTTGCTGCTGGAGAACTCAAACATGGTCCTTTTGCTCTTCTCACTAAAGATACCCCTGTCGTCGCAATTGTTACCAGAGGTCCCACTTATGATAAAATAATAGCAAATATAGGGGAAGTAAAAGCAAGAGGGCCAAAGGTCATAGCAGTTGCAGACGACTTAGACAATGAAATTGAAAAACATGCTGATTTTGTCTTACGTTTTCCATCCAACTCAGAACTGTTATCCTGTATACCTATTGCAGTCTTACTGCAATTACTAGCTTATCATGTTGCAAACCTTAGAGGTTGCTCTATCGACAAACCTCGAAACCTTGCAAAATCAGTTACAGTTGAATAATAGGAGATGTTCAAAAAAATGAAATGTGTAATCCTTGCAGCTGGTGAAGGAAAACGAATGCATCCGTTAACTTTCACTCGACCCAAGGTTATGCTTCCAATTGCAAATAAACCTCTTTTAGAATGGAATTTAATAAATGCAATCGACGCAGGATTGAAAGAATTCATCTTTATTGTTGGTTATAGGAGTGAAATGGTAAGAAATTATTTCGACAATGGTAAGAAATGGAAGGTTGATATTCAATATGTAAACCAGGGAAAACCACTTGGTACTGCACATGCCATTGGAATGATTGAAAAATTTGTAAATAAATTCATTGTTTTATCAGGAGACACAGTTTTTGGAAAACAAGACATACAAAAGATTGTAAAAAAAGAAAAAAGTATGGGCTTAGTAGAAATAGAAAACCCAGATGAATATGGACTTGTGAAAACTAAGGGAAAATATGTAGTCAAGATATTTGAGAAGGTGGATAAACCTTTTTCAAATGTCATCAACGCTGGTATATATCATTTTAATAAATCAATTTTTGATGTTATTAAAGTCACAGGGAAATCTAAAAGAGGCGAGTATGAAATTACTGATTCAATCAATCTTTTATCAAAAGAATCAAAAATTGAAGGAGTATTTTTAAAGAAATGGAGAGACGTTGTATACCCCTGGCATCTGCTAGATGCAAATGAAGAAATTTTAAAAAATATAAATAAAAAAATAGAAGGAGATATTGAGAAAAATACTAACTTCAAAGGAAAAATTGTTGTTGGTAAAGATACCATAATATTACCTGGTAGTTACATAGAAGGACCAGTTATAATAGGTAAAAATTGTAAAATTGGACCAAATTGCTACATTAGACCGTTCACTTCTATTGGAGACAATTGCCATATTGGTAATGCATGCGAAGTAAAAAATTCGATATTAATGAACAATAGTAATATTCCTCATCAAAATTATGTCGGAGATTCTATTATAGGAGAAAACTGCAATCTAGGATCAGGTACAAAAATAGCAAACCTTCGACTAGATAAGAAAAATATTAATGCCATTCTCAGTGGTAAAAACATAGATACGAAGAGAAGAAAACTTGGAACAATAATAGGAGATAATGTACAAACAGGTATAAATTCGATGATAAATGTTGGAACAATAATTGGGAATGATGTCTTTATTGGACCTGGTGCAATAGCAACTGGTGAGATAAAACCAAAGACAATAATCATGTAAATATTTATTATATTTATCAATATATTGCTATTATTTTATACGATTAATTATTCCTTATTGCCATTTAATTAATATATACATCTTTTTATTATCCCTACAATGTTGGCTAGGAAATCCCTCCTAATAATATACTCTAATATTATCACTCAAGTTGTAGCCTGGATTGGATTCATCATTTTAGTAAAATTTTGGGGTGAAGTCGCACCTGAAGCATTAGGAATAATAGCATTTGCTATGGCTTTTTTGTCTTTATTTAACTACATAAGTGATTTAGGTTTTGGCTCTGCACATATTAAAAGAGTTTCCGAGGGAAAAGATTTAGGAACATGTATAGGAACATATATTACCATAAAATTAATCCTAACTTCTATAGTAGTAGTAGCTTCACTTTCAGCTATTTTTATTTGGAAAAATATTTTAAAACAAGATTTTTACGATGCAACAACAGAATCTGTGATTTACTTATTCATTGCATACTATGTCTTTGTAGATCTTCAATCAATAGCTGTTGCTACATTCCAAGGTAAAAAACAAATAGCGAAAAGAGAGACAACTATACTTACTGAAAATTTTATAAAAACACCTCTTACTATATTTGTAGTTTTAGCGGGAATCGCTGGATTTACTATCACCGTTGCCGATCAAGCAAAGATAATTAGCATTCCACCTATAGTAGCTTGGCCCTCTTTTCTACAACCCATTCAACAATATATAGCTAGCCATCCAGTGGGCTCTCTGGCTATGACTTACGTTATTGGTATGATGGCAACAGTCATTGTAGGACTTTGGTTTCTTAGAAAATATCCAATTAAAAAACCTAGTTGGGATCTAAGTAAAAGTTATTTTGTATTTGCTTTACCAATATTAGCACAATCAACATTTAAAACAATATCCTCTAATATAGATAAGATAATGATTGGTTTTTTCTGGGCTT
>SMTZ1_10007654_pt1 | contig 11399 bp, 21 predicted proteins | sample DeeMarSWOR136_30_FD_25667 | JGI IMG/M metagenome (IMG submission 25667)
AAACGTTTTTTCTCGAGTAATAATCTATCAGGGCTTCTGTCTGTTCGTGGTATACCTTCAGCCGCTCTTTTATAACTTCAGGAGAGTCGTCCTCTCTTTTAATCAGCTCTGAACCGCAAAAATCGCATGTTCCCTCTTTCTTCGGATTGCGGGCTATAAGGTTATAGGCAGTCCCGCAACCGGAACATACCCTTCGCGCCGAGAGCCTTTGGATCAGAGCTTGATCGCTCAGATGGATGTCGATCACAATCTCCGGGCGTTCTTCTTCAATTTCTTCCAATCTTTGGGCCTGGCTAACGTTTCGGGGAAAACCATCCAAAATATAGCCTCTCTTGTAGTCGGGTAGGAATATTCTGAGCTTTATCATCTCAATCACGATATCATCGCTAACTAATTCACCTTGATTCATCTTGGCTCTTGCCATTTCTCCTAAATTAGTCTTTTCCTGAACTTCACGGCGAAGAAGATCTCCTGTGGAAATCTTAGGAAATCCATATTTTTTTTCTATAAGTTCTCCCTGAGTGCCTTTCCCACCTCCAGGAGGTCCGAGTAATATAACTCTCATCCTCTCCTTCCTCTTATGCGGCCGCGGCGCATAAATCCATCATAGTGGCGCATGACAAGCTGTGCTTCGATTTGCTGCATGGTATCCATGGCAACTCCGACTACAATAAGAATTGATGTTCCCCCAAAATAAAACTGCACATTTAATCCTTGAGTAAACCATTGGGGCAATTAAAAATTCTGGCAGAATGGCTACAGCTGCTAAATAAAGAGCACCTACCAGAGTAATCCTTGAAAGTACACTATCTATAAAATCAGAAGTATTCCTTCCTGGCCTTATTCCTGGAATAAAACCACCATATTTCCTCAGATTATCCGCCACATCAGAAGGATTGAAAATGATAGAAACATAGAAAAAAGTGAAGAAGATGATGGCAGCAATGTAGAGGAGGTTGTAGAGAGGCATGCCCAGGCCAAACTGCTGAGCGATCTGTTGGAAAATAGGGTGTTTTACGAACCCAGCTATAGTTGCTGGAATAGTAATAACAGAGGCAGCAAAAATTATGGGAATAACTCCGCCAGTATTCACTCTTAGAGGAAGGTGGGTGGTCTGACCTCCATATACTTTCCTTCCTACAACCCTTTTAGCATAAGAGACAGGAATTCGCCTCTGGCCACGCTCCACAAAAACAATGACGGCAATGACACCTAACATCAATATAAGCAGAAAAATGAGTCTTAAGGGTGTCATGGTTCCCGTTTTCAAACCAATCAGTACGTTTTGGAAGTCGCGAGGATAATTAACCACAATCCCCGCAAATATAATCAGGGAAATCCCGTTTCCTATTCCCCGCTCTGAAATCTGCTCTCCTAACCACATGACAAAGACAGTTCCAGTGGTTAATGTCAGGACTGTTAAAAATATAAATCCTGCACCGGGATTGGGAACAATAGGTGCGCCACTGGGGCTGCTCTGCGCCTGCAACCACAAAGCTATAGCAGAAGATTGGATGGCGCAAATAATAATGGTCCCATAACGCGTGTATTGCGTGATTTTTTTTCTGCCGAGCTCTCCTTCCTTAGATAGCTTTTCCAGGTAAGGCCAGACAACCTGAAGCAACTGGAGGATAATAGAGGCACTGATATAGGGCATTATCCCCAGAGCGAAAATTGTCATCTTGGACATATTTCTCCCGGAGAAAAGATCAACAAAACCTAAGATCGTTCCCCGCTGTTGCTCCCAGAATTCTTGCAAGGCAGCCCCACTGATTCCTGGATTAGGAATCTGCCAGCCTACTCGATAGACGGCCAACAGAAGTAAGGTAAAAATTATCCTTTTCCTAAGATCAGGAATACTAAAAATGTTTCTAATACTTTCTAACATTGTTAACTCTTGATAAGAACTGCCTTTCCTCCCGCTTTCTCAATTTTCTTCAGTGCTGAGCGAGAAAATTTATGAGCATGGACCGTCTTAGAGGAAGAAATATCTCCACGTCCTAAAACTTTAACAGCCTCTGATTCCTTATTTATGATGCCTGCCGTTTTTAAATCCTTGGGCTTGATTTCCTTTTTTGTGATTTTCTCCAGCCTCTCCAGGTTAACTTCCCTGTATTCTTTTCTAAATATATTGGTGAAGCCTCGCTTGGGAAGCCTGCGATGAAGGGGCATTTGTCCTCCTTCAAATCCTATCTTACTTGAATATCCAGAAATGGATTTTTGACCCTTTGTACCACGTCCAGATGTTTTGCCACGTCCGGAACCAGGACCACGTCCAACTCTTCGCCTTTTCTTCCTGGATCCTCTGGCCGGATGAAGATCACTCAAATTCATTTCTTATCCATCTCCTTCACTTCCACTAAATGAGGCACTTTTTTGATCATCCCCCAGATCTCAGGACAATCTTTGTGAATAACCTCTGAATTAATCCTCCCTAAGCCCAATCCTTTCACTACTTCCCGTTGTTTTTTTTGGTGTCCGATTAAGCTTCTCACGAGTCTTACCTTTAGCTGCTTCTCTGCGGGCATGGCTTTTCGAGCTTCTGGTTTTGCTCTAGCTTTTTCTTGAGTTTTCTTAGATGTTGTCTCTTTCACTGCCATATCGTTTCCTTCTTTTTACCTCTATCTTTTTATACCTTTTCAGGATTTTTCAGTCTTTTCAAAGCATCCATGGTAGCATGGGCCACGCTTATGGCATTATTACTGCGAATCGATTTGGTTAAAATATCTTTTATTCCAGCTAACTCCATGATCACTCTTACAGCTCCGCCTGCTATTACACCAGTACCTTTTGATGCTGGTCGAAGGACGACCACGCCTCCTCCGGCCTCCCCTCTAATATAATATGGAATCGTTGTCTCAGACAGCGGCACTTCAATTAGCTTTTTCTTAGCACCTTCTACAGCCTTGGCTATAGCCATAGGGACTTCTCGGGCTTTCCCTTTGCCAATTCCAACCAATCCGTGTTCATTCCCAACAGCAGCTAAAGCCGAAAAACTGAGATTCTTTCCTCCTTTGACAACTTTGGTAACTCTTCGTATTGAAATCACTTGGTCCTTTAGCTCAAGTTCCTCTTCCTCTATTAATTCTTCTTCTTTTACTTCTTCGTCAGCCACTCTTTCTTCTCCTTATTATATCTCTTTAAAAAACGAGCCCACCCTTTCTCATGGCTTCAGCAATGGCTTTGATACGGCCATGATAAGGATAGATCCCTCTATCCAGAACCACTTGCTCAATCTTTTTCTGTTTTAATTTCTTCGTTAACACTCCACCTAAAACCTGGCAGGCTTCTATATTTTTATAATTTTTGTTCTTTCCTTTAAACTCCTTATCTAAAGTGGAGGCGGAAGCTAAAATTTGGCCATTCTCGTCATCAATGACTTGCGTGTATACATAGCGGTTACTCTTGAAAACATAAACTCGTGGGCGTTCGGAAGTGCCTCTGATCTTCTTTCTTATTCTCTTTCTTATCCGTTCTTTAGCCATTTTCTTTACTGCAACTTTATCTTTATACACCAGCCACCACCGCCTTACGCTCTTTCTTTATCAATCGCTCACCAACATAGCGAATTCCTTTGAGTTTATAAGGATCAGGTTTGCGAAGACTGCGAATCTCTTCTGAAACTTGGCCGACTTGCTGTTTGTCTATTCCGCTCACAGTGATTAAAGTCGGCTTTTCTAAAACGATCTCAATACCTTCGGGTATCTTGTACACCTTGGGCTTGGAATAGCCTAAACTCAATTCAAGTTTCCCTTTGTCGAGCTTTGCCCGGTATCCCACTCCCACTATTTCCAGCTTCTTTAAAAAACCAGCAGAAACACCTACAGAAGCATTAAAAGCTAAACTCCGGCTCAAACCATGAAAAGATCGCTGCTCCTTGGAATCATTCGATCTCTTCAGGGTGAGCTCATTGTTCTCGAGTTCTGCTTTGATTCCAGCAAACAAGGGCGAGGAAAGCCTCCCTTTAGGGCCCTCAAATTCGATCTTTTCTGGCAAGATATTAACCTTGACTCCATCTGGCACAACAATGGTTTGTTTTCCTACTCGAGACATTTCTAGATTCCCTCTTCTTCCAGACTCACCAGATATAACATAAAACCTCTCCTCCAACGCCAAGTTCCTGACATTTTTTCCCTGTGGCAATTCCTTCAGACGTAGACAGGATCACTATTCCCATACCACCGAGAATCTTGGGAATGGATCCTTTATTGCAATATATTCGGCAACCTGGCTTGCTTGCTCTTCGAAGCCCAGTTATAACGCTCTCGTTCTCATTTGTGTACTTGAGAGTAAGATTTAAAATCCCTTGCTTGTTATCTTCAGTAACCTTAAAGTTTTTAATATATCCCTCATCCTTTAAAATTTTGGCAATCTCGGTCTTCATACGGGAAGAGGGTATATTCACGTCTTTTTTCTTGACGTTGAGAGCATTCCTTATCCTGGTTAGCATATCAGCAACAGGGTCTGTTAAACTCATAATTTCATCCTTTCCAATAAATTACCAAGACGCTTTTACAATTCCAGGTATTTCGCCTTTTAAAGCCAACTCCCGAAAGCATAATCGACACATATCAAACTTTCTATAATACCCTTTGGAACGTCCGCATATCCGACAGCGCTTTTTTCTCCTTGTCGGGTACTTCGGTTCTTTCATATATTTTGCCATAGACGAAATTCTAGACATCTTTCCTTCCTTATCATGCCTCTCCAAAAGGCATTCCTAATTTTTCCAATAAGGCAGATGCGGCTTTATCGCTCTCCGCAGAGGTAACGATAGTTATATTCATCCCTCGCGGTCTTTCCACTTTTGTATAATCTATCTCTGGAAAAACAAGTTGATCTTTCATGCCAAGAGTGTAATTTCCCCTGCCATCAAAAGACCGGGGAGAAACACCCCTGAAATCCCTGACACGGGGAAGCACAATATTAACTAAACGGTCAAAAAACTCATACATTCTTTTGCCTCGCAGAGTGACATAACAGGCAATGGCATGTCCTTTGCGAAGCTTAAACGATGAAATAGATTTTTTTGCTCTTCCTGTCGCAGCCCACTGGCCGGTGATGAAGCTCAATTCCTTTTTTGCTGTATCCAAGAATTTAATATTCTGGATAGCATCTCCTACGCCCACGTTTAAAATAATCTTTTCCAATCTGGGTACAGCCATCTTATTTTTTATAGAAAACTCCTTCTGAAGAGCTGGGACTACCTCTTTTTTGTATTTTTCAAAGAGACGACTCATAAATCTTTCCTCATTTTTGCTTTTCCAAATCTGCCTCACACTTGCTGCAGACTCTGATTTTACTCCCATCGTCCAATATTTTTTTCTTTACTCTCACGCCTTGACCGCATTCAGAGCAATAAACCATTAAATTGGAAACCTGAATGGGAGCCTCTCTCTCCATAATCCCTCCCGAAATGTTTTTACTCCGGTCAGGACGGATAAACTCTTTGACAAAATTAATTCTTTCCACGACCACTCTTCTCTTCTCTGGAATGACTTTTAATATTTTACCTGTTTTTCCTCTGTCTTTTCCTTTGATGACCACGACGACGTCATTTTTCTTTAAAGTAATCGTGTTCATTAAATAACCTCCGGGGCAAGAGAAACAATCTTCATAAATCTCTTTTCTCTCAATTCTCTACCGACCGGCCCAAAAACTCGAGTCCCGATTGGTTCTCCCTGTCGGTCAATTATAACCGCTGCGTTATCATCAAAGCGTATATGAGAACCATCTCTGCGTCGAATCTCTTTCCTTGTCCGGACTATGACTGCTCGGACGACCTTTCCTTTCTCAATCTTGCTTTCAGGTTCGGCCTCTTTAACAGTAGCTGAGATTACATCACCGATTGATGCTGTTTTGCCTACACCCCCTCCCAGAGGAGTGATACACAAAATACTCCGTGCGCCAGAATTATCTGCGACTCTGAGTCTAGTTTCCGTTTGGATCATCCCTTCTTTTCCTCAATCTCTTTTTCTGTCTCGCTGGGAGATAATCCCACTATTTCCTGAATTCGCCAACTTTTTCTTTTGCTTAAGGGCCTTGTTTCTACGATTTTAACCATATCTCCAACCTTGCACTTCTCATACTCATCATGAGCAAGGAATTTTTTCCTCTTTTTGATGATTTTTTTGTATAAATGGTGCCTAATTGGCCGCTCAACAAGAACAGTTACTGTCTTTTTTGCCTTATTACTAACAACAACGCCAATTTTTGTAGTTTTTCTTGTTTGAATACCTTCCATTCTTTATTTCTTTCCTTCTTTATTTTCTAATTGTATAGTTTTAATCCTGGCTATGTCCTTTTTAATACTTTTGAGCTTCATTGCATTTTCCAATTGACCTAATGCATGCTGGAATTTCAACTTAAAAAGCTGATCTTTCAATTCAGCCTCTTTTCTTTCCAACTCATCTTCTGACATCTCTCTTAATTCTCTTGCCTTCATCTCAATTCTCTACTTTCTCTTGAAACAAATCTTGTCCTGATTGGAAGTTTGTGTGCAGCCAGCCTCATAGCTTCTCTGGCCGCCTCTTCAGAGACTCCTTCCAACTCATATATTATTTTTCCTGGTGTGATTACATCTACCCAAAACTCAGGATCTCCTTTGCCTTTTCCCATCCTCACCTCTGTTGGCTTCTTAGTGATTGGCTTCCAGGGAAAAGCTCTGATCCAAAGCTTCCCTTTCCTCTTTACATAGCGAGTGATAGCGATTCTACCAGCTTCAAGTTGACGCGCTGTGAGCCAGCATGGTTCTAAAGCTTGAAGACCGAATTCTCCAAAAGATAGGTCTGCTCCTCGACGGGCTTTTCCCCTTCTTCTTCCTCTTTGGTGCTTTCTGTACTTGACCTTTTTTGGCATCAGCATATCTAAATCTCCTCTACCTCAGCCGTTTGGGACGTAATTTTCGTTTTTTCCACATCTCCTCTATAAATCCAGACTTTTATACCTATCTGGCCATAGGTGGTGAAAGCCTCGGTAAAACCATAATCAATATCCGCCCTCAAAGTCTGAAGGGGCAATTGACCTTTTAGATACCATTCAGACCGTGCAATCTCAACTCCACCCAGCCTGCCTGAGCACATTATTTTTATTCCTTTTGCCCCCATTTTCAACGCCATATCCACGGCTCTCCTCATGGCCCTTCTGTAAGCTATCCGCTTCTCAAGCTGGATAGCCACTCCTTCGGCAACCAATAAAGCTGAGAGCTCAGGTTTATCCACTTCTCTGATGTCAATATAAACCTCTTTCTTAACAATATCCTGGAGAACGGATTTGAGATTTTCAATCTCTTTTCCACCTCGGCCAATGACGATGCCTGGTCGTGCTGTCTGGATGATGATCCTAACTTTTGGGCCCACTCGCTCTACACCAACTTCAGATATTCCTGCATGATAGTATCTTTCTTTTATGAGTTTCTTCATTTTCAAATCTTCATGAATCAAACGGCCGTATTCTGCTCCCTTAGAGAACCAGCGGGAACTCCATTGTTTGTTAAACCCTAATCTAAACCCAAAAGGATGTGTTTTCTGTCCCACTTACTCTCTCCCTTTTCTCTCTTCTAATGAAATATGGACATGGCTTGTCCTTTTTAAGATCCTGGCAGCTCTGCCCATAGGAGCAGCTCTGAACCTCTTCATCTGAGGCCCCTGATTGACGAAGATCTTTGATATATAAAGATTATCCACATCGATATTAGGGACTTTTTGTTGAGCATTGGCAATTGCAGACCTGAGAACTTTTTCAACTATGGAGCTTGCTTTCTTTTTCTTCGAAAAACGAAGAATTGTCAAAGCTTCCCCAACATACCTCTCCCTGATTAAGTCAGCAACTAATTGGCACTTCTGGGGGGCAATCCTGATATATTTGCTGATCGATCGAGAGATAACTTCTTGTTCTTCCACTTTATTTTCTCATCCTTATTGTTCGTGCTGTTTTTGATGTATGACCTTTAAAAGTTCTAGTCGGAGAAAACTCTCCTAATTTGTGCCCAACCATATTCTCACTTATGAAGACAGGAATGAATTTTCTTCCGTTATGGACAGCGATAGTCAGCCCCACCATTTCCGGTATAATCGTTGAACGGCGAGACCATGTCTTTATTACTTTTCTTTTTTCACCCTTAGTTGCTAAAGCATGAATTTTTTTCATTAGTTTAGCATCTATATAGGGACCTTTTTTCAAAGACCTGCCCATAATTACTTACTCCTTCTCCTGATAATATAGGATTGGGTTCTTTTATTTCTCCTAGTCTTGTATCCCTTTGTGGGTTTGCCGGTTGGAGTCACAGGATTTCGGCCGCCTTTCGCTTTTCCCTCTCCGCCACCATGGGGATGATCAACAGGATTCATGGCTGTTCCTCGGACGGAAGGCCTCTTACCTTTCCATCTGTTCCGCCCAGCTTTTCCGATGGATATGTTCTGGAAATCCAGATTTCCAATCTGGCCGATAGTCGCCCGACAATCCAAATGAACCTTTCTAATCTCTGTTGAAGGCATCCGAATCTGGGCATATTTTCCTTCTTTGGCTAAAACCTGAGCTCCTACCCCAGCTGATCTTGCCAGTTGCCCTCCCTTGTTTTTTCTTAATTCGATGTTATGAATAACCGTTCCTAAGGGAATGACCCTCAGAGGCATAGCATTTCCAGGCGAAATATCTACCTGCTTATCCTCAGAGATAACAGTTTGGCCGACCTTCAAATCCAAGGGTGCTAATATGTATCGTTTTTCACCGTCTCTATATTTTATGAGAGATATAAAAGCCGAGCGGTTTGGATCATACTCGATAGTATCTACGACACCTGGGATTCCAATTTTATCTCGCTTGAAGTCAATAATGCGGTACAATCTTTTGTGCCCTCCCCCGCGGCGACGAACAGATATGTGCCCTCGTGAGTTTCTCCCTCCAGATTTAGAAAGAGATTTAACAAGAGGCTTATGCGGCCGGCGTGTTGTCAACTCCTCAAAAGTAAGCCCGGTCTTCTGACGCAAGCTCGATGTTGAGGGTCTGTATGTCTTTATTCCCATTTAAACAGCCTCAAAATATTCAATCATTTTTTCGCCTTCTTTAAGCTTTATATAGGCTTTCTTCCAGTCTTTCTTTCGGCCTTCGCTGCGGCCAACTCTTCTCTTCTTGCCTTTTTTGTTCTGGATTCGAACTCTATCTACCTTTATTTTAAAGAGTTGCTCAGCAGCTTTCTTAATTTCACTCTTATTAGCTCTTGGATCCACTTCGAAGCAGACTTCTCTGTTTTTCTCCTTTAGCAATGTGCTCTTCTCCGTGATGACAGGTCTAATAACAATCTTATAGGGATCCTTCATATTTTCAATTTCTCCATCAAGGATTCAAAGGCATTTTGGGTAAAAACTAGCCATTTATAGTTCAAAACATCATAAACATTGACTTGATTGTAATCCACAGCTTTTATTTTTGGGATATTCCGCAAAGAAAGAAACAAATTCTTGTTTTCGTGCTGATCAACGATTAAAGCCGAATCCAATTTTAGTATTTCTAAGAGCTTTTTCCCTTCTTTTGTCTTAGGTTCTTTAAAATCCAATGCCTTAAGGACAAGGATCTGTTTTTCGGCAAACTTCATGGAGAAGGCTGATTTCAAGGCATTTCTCTTTGCTTTCTTTGGCAAGCTATAATAGTAGCTTCTGGGCTTAGGACCAAAAGTCACTCCTCCCTTCCTCCAGATAGGCGAACGGATACTCCCAGCTCTCGCCCTTCCTGTTCCCTTCTGTCTCCAAGGTTTACGTCCTCCTCCTCTCACTTCAGACCTGGTCTTTGTAGAAGCTGAGCCTTGTCTCTGATTCGCCCGGTAGTTCACAACTGCTTCATAAAGAAGATGTTCTTTGACCGGATAGGTGAAAATTTCCTTCGGAGCGTTAATCTCGCTTATTCCTTTTCCGCTCTGGTTTAGAACTTTAATTTTGCTCATCTTCTACTCTTTCTTTTCCTCTTTTGAAGAATCAGGCTCAGAGGATTCTGGCTTGCTTTGCCCAGGTTTCTCAGGCTCCTCAATCTCTGGTTCCTCTTTTTCAGACTCCCCGCCCTCCGGTGCTTCAGCCTTAGCTTCTTCGGCTTTCTCTGGAGTAGGTCTTTCAGGCTCCTCAACTTCCGGCTTCTCGGGCTCTTCACCTGCTGGTTCTTCAGGCTCAGGTTTCTCTAGAGTTGGCTTTTCAGGCTCTTCGACCTCTGGCTTCTCAGGTTTAGGTTCCTTAGGCTCCTCAGGAACAGGTTTTTCAGGCACCTCTGCCTCAGGCTTCCTGGCCTCAACCTTCTCTCCCTTAGGTTCTTCAGGCTTGCGGTGCTCAGGTTTGGGCTTTTCAGGTACAGGTTGCTCTGGCTTGACTTGATCAGGAACTGGAGCTTCAGGATTAAAACTTGCCTTCTTTATCAAAAGATAACCTCCACTTGCTCCAGGAACAGATCCCTTAACAACCAGGAGGTTATTTTCTTTATCAGCTTGGATAACCTCTAGGTTCTTCACCGTTACTCTACTATTTCCTAACTGGCCGGGAAGTTTTTTTCCCTTCGTTACCCGGGAAGGAAAAGCAGAAGCTCCTGTGGAACCGGGTCTCCTATGAAACATAGATCCATGGGTGGCCTTGCCACCATGAAAGCCCCAACGCTTCACAACGCCAGCAAATCCTTTTCCTTTGCTCATTCCTACTACATCAACGTTCTCTCCTACTTGGAAAATATCCACAAAAAACTGATCTCCCTCTTTTACTTCTCCCTTTTCCACAAATTGAAATTCCCTCAGGATCTTCATCGGAGGAGCACCAGACTTTTCATAGTGCCCGACTAACGGCTTTGTCGCCTTTTTCCTGCCTTTCTCCTCTATAAGGCCCAACTGGAGAGCTGAATAACCATCCTTTTCCTTAGTCTTTTTTTGGATGACGGTGCATGGCCCTACCCTTATCACGGTGATTGGAGCCACGTTTCCTTTTTCATCAAAAGTCCGCGTCATTCCAATTTTTTTCCCGATCAGGCCCTCTATCATTTCTATTCTCCTCCGGTCCCAAAGGCCTGAATTTCCACATCGATCCCAGCTGGTAAATCCAACTTCTGGAGTTCTTCAATGGTCTCATTATTGTATTCGCTTATGTCTATTATCCTCTTATGAATTCTCATCTCAAAGTGCTCTCTCGACCTTTTGTCCACATGAGGAGAGCGAAGAACACAAATCCTGTGAATACGCGTAGGGAGAGGCGTTGGACCAGAAATCGTTGCTCCGGTTCTCTTAGCCTTGAAAACGATATCCTTTACAGACTGGTCCAGCAGTCGATGATCAAACGATTGAAGTCTTATTCTAATCTTCTCCATTTCTTCTTTTTTTTAGCTCTCCTCTTATAGTTTATATATCATTTATTTTATATTCTCAATTTATCTAGTTA
>SMTZ1_10006926_pt1 | contig 11397 bp, 7 predicted proteins | sample DeeMarSWOR136_30_FD_25667 | JGI IMG/M metagenome (IMG submission 25667)
TAAATGATTTTCAAATAAAATTGCAAAATTTACTACCTGACCTCGGTTATCAATTTTGATGAATTTGAGGTGTTTTCGCCCAGACACTAATTAAGATAATCCCATAAATTTTTAAAGATTGTCTATAATTTCTTTTGAATGTAATATAATAATTAACCTCAAAAAAGCATTGACTTAAGTCAAGAGAATAAACGGAAAGAAAATTTATTTCCTTACATAACACGGTAAATGATTTTTCAGGTTAAAAGTTTCCAAAAGTTTAAAAAATGTTGCATTTTATAATTTAATTATTTACATTATAGAAATTTTATGTCAAATCTTATCTTCCCATTTCTGGAAAAGAGGAATAAAAATATCTTTAACTATTTTTAAAAGAGAGAGAGGTTCCCATGCTCCTGCAAGGAAAACTGTATGTTGATTCCCCTATCTATCGTGGCAATGCTCGAAAAACATTATTTACCCGGGATGGCGATGGCAAGCAACGATTAGTTTCCCTGGCTGGCGAAATTGCCGGGACGGCACAGGCGTTAATGGATGCTTTTATCGGCAAATCCCGGGATGGTAAAAATATCGGTTTGTTAAATCAACTATGGCATAGGTTATACAAGTCCGCAATGCCTGATAAACTGATTACAAAAGTCGAATGTAATCTCAGCCAGGATTGTTATCCACGAGACCGATTTTTCGATCTGCGCATGGGTATTCGGCTGGATGAGGATCGTTGGGCAGCCGAAGCCAACGCCAACTATAAAATGGAAACCATGTTCCGTAACTCAGTTTTTAATATAAAATTTTATGTTTATGATGGTTTACTTAAACATAACGATAACCAGGCTCGACTTTTCTATGTGCTCGAAGAGCTGAAAGAAGGACGATTCTGGTTTGGAGCGGGAAAAAGTAAAGGTTTGGGACGATGCAGGCTGGAAATGGATACTCCTTTCCCTGCGCCGGATAATTCACCCAATTTAAATTTAAGTGCCAATCATTTATCAATATCCCTGCGATTCAACACGATGAATCCTATATTAGTCGGCTGGAATTGGGGAAAGGTAGATCCAGAAATTCCTGCTTTTGCTGCCATTGAAGGAAAATTACTGGTCCAGGCAATGCGAAATATTCCCGATCCTATTCGGAAACGATTGGAATTAGCCATTGGTGGACCAATATTAACTCCCCAGGACTGGAAGAATAAACTGGCGGACTACCTGCCCCGGGTAATTGCCATTTATTTGCATGAAAGTTCTGTCAAAGAAGGGACAGCCTACATGCTGCCTAAGTCTGCAATTGATAAATTAGCTAAAGGTAAATTTCCCCTTTCAAAAAAGATATTGGAAAAAATTGAACCGTTTTGTGAAAAACCTTTTACATCGCTGGATGCGGCAAAAGAGAAATTCGTTGAGGTCATGGGGAAAAAAGCGAATTTGGTCAATCGTGTTATGGAGCATCTTCACCAGGAAACGCTATCTTCGCAGCAATTCGATAATCAAGCCTGGTTGGAAGTTGCAACTGATCTAGGTTTAAATGAACAATTAGCAGAACAGCTTGAAGCCCGGGTAAAAGATGAGAGCGCCTTGACTGACTTATTAGTTCCCGAGTGCAAAAAAATTATGCCTCAACTCTATCAACAGGTCGATCGCCAGGTCAAACTTCTGCAAAGTGATGCCTGGATCGATATGGAAATCGCCAACCGAGAAGATCATGTCTTGATTAAAACAATGATCATTGAAAGAAAAATTACAGAACACGAATGGAAACAACCTAATTTTATCCCTGAAGGTGTCAAGCCTGCATCGTGGAAAGAGTTTTTGGATTCCCATGCAAACATTGAATTTCGATATTTAACCAATGAAAAAAATCTCAGAAAAAGTATTACCAATGATAAAAATCATATAGCATATTTAAAGGCATACCGCAATCGCACCCGGCAAGAACTTTCTCAACCTTTTAACACAGATTTCCGCGCGGGAGGACCTTTTAATCGAGAAATATCAAAAAAATATGGCAAACCCTTTGATACCCTATTCATGCGCATGTTAACATGGAGCCATTCTGCTAAAGACGGCGTGTGGGAAGTATATATTCCCGGCAGTACGATTAAAGGAGCGTTTCGAAAGCGTGCCTCACAGGTGTTGAAAACTCTCTGGGGAGAAACTCCAAAAACGACTGAAACACTCAATCGTCTCTTTGGAGCGCAGGGTAAAAGAGGGCTGGTTTTCTTCTCTGACGCCTATCTTTCCGATCCTGAAGTACCCAAAACTGCCTGGTGTTCCATGGACGGGGTTCGAATGGATCCTGCAACAGCTCAGCCCATAGAAGAAGCCAAAGCCGATTATCTTTTCGCCTATGGTGATAGCCTTTCATTTCAGCTTCATTTAGATCTGCAGGATATTTCTGAACAAGACCTGGAAGCGCTATCCGTTTTTGGTCACTTAATTATGGATTTTCATCGTGGGGAGATTCCATTAGGAGGTGAAAAGACAAATGGCATGGGCTGGATTCAAGCCGAAGTTGATGAACTTCAATGGATGTCGGCTCAGGAAAGCGGAATGGGGAAAAAATTGTTTGGAGATCGAAGCCCTGAACAGAATGGCATCTGGCAGATACTGAAACTTCATGGAAATGATGCATTTGCTTTCTTCCAGTCCCTGGAACCGATTAGATTTGACGCCAATAAATTACCCCAAACACCACCCAAAGCAAACCAGGGTTTTATTTCCCATCGATCTTTTGGCGGGTACTGTGGCACTTTATCGTTGGAAGGTGAAATTTTAACACCGATTAGTGTGCAGGAAAGCGGAGAACCATCTTTTCGAGTCATCCAGGATGGCGAGCATATTAATGGCTGGGATTTCTTCTCAATTGCACCACCTGAAGCTTCTCTTAGACCTGGTGATAAACGATATGCCCTACCGGCTAAAAGCATTCGCGGCATGATTCGCCATATTTATGCGATTGCCAGTGATTCCAGAGGAGAAAGTAAAGACATCAGTCAATTGAATGCAGTGGATAGTCTTTTTGGATGGGTTGGCTCAGGACAAAATCAGGCAATTGCAGGACGAGTTTCTTTTAACTTTGCACCATTTGACAAGCCAGAACTTGCCTGGTTTAAAGTGCCTTACCCCTACGGAAATTGGCAGTTAATCGATGGAGAATGGAAAGAAATTCAAAAGGCGCAGGCAAAAATTTTACGCATCGGCGAGGATTGGCGATACTTTCCTCATGCACCACTGGCGCCAATTGTGAAAAAAATAGATGACTTCAAACCTGATACTGTTCGTGCCAGTTTCATGAAGGCAATCTTGCCAGGAGCTCGCTGTCATTTCACAATTCGTTTCTGGAATCTGCTGGAACAAGAATTGCAGAGATTAATCTGGTGTCTGGTGTTGGAAGATGGTCTTGCCCATAAGATGGGAAAAGCCAGGTATCTCGGCTTTGGCAGTCTGAAACTTCATTTGTTAGATAATAGCTACCTCATCAAATGGGAAGATCGTTATTCAGAGAAAGATGAAGCCAATTGGCGTTCACCTTTAAAAGCGAAAGATTGGATCAACATAGAAGTTATATCGCACCACGCAGAACTTCGAGAGGCAATGAATGCTAACCAAATTTGATTGGCTTCGTCGCTGTCGTACCGGTACCGACCTATTGGCGACTTTGAAATATTTTACGGAGAATCCCGGTATTGATCCAACTGAGCAAGAGCAAGGCGGACCTTTATCAGCTATCGGTAGATTGTGCCAGCGATGTAAATTTTATGCTCCTGTAGCTGTTCGAAAAAAACATACTCGATATTGCAAGATTTGTGGAAACATACTCAGTCTTAAAGAAGAAGTTACACCCAAATCGCAGCGTTCCATTCTGATTTGGGGGTATGTCAATCAAATCTCGCGACGTTTGCGTGAAACCAAGCCTTCAGAATTCTTTCATGGCGTCTATATATATGATGAGCAACGCTTTTTGGCGGCAATGCACCGCAAAAATTTAAAGCAATGGCTTCAGGACCTGGTCATTTATTCTGGTCTCAGCCTGAAGGGATTACTCCAAATTTTTCCATCCCTTGGCGAACATCGCAATCTTAATATCGGCGATTATCTTGCCTGGGCAATACATCATGAGGCAAACCTATCTATGGATCAGCTTTGGATTCGATTTTACACGAAGCCGTCTCAATTAATCAATCCCAAGAAACGAGAGAAAGAAGGTTTGCTCACTTATATTATTTCAGAGTTCATCAGCATGTTGGAAATGGTAGAAATATTTCGTGCCAACTTATTTCCCCAGGAACAACAAGATCTCTATCAACTGTTAAGTTTAAATGACTTAAAAGAAGAACAGTTCTATTGGGGACGTTTTCTCGGTCAGCTTTCGCAAGAGGCAAAAGATATGTTAACTGCCTGGAAAATTCGTCAATGGTCTAAATCTCAAACTGACTTTTTCTATCAACTGATAAAGTATGTTGTCTTTCATCAATCGAATTAGCCTCATCCGTTACCTAATTGTGTGGCGGGTGAATCGTTCCTTAGCATTTTTTCCCCGCTATTTGTCAATCGATATATCAAAAGTAATTGGTTCAATTATTTCACAACGATTACCGACCAGCGAAAAAAGTGCCTGGAAAAAAGCCATTGATCCTTTACTTAGCTCTCCCGATAATAACTTTAGAAATCGCAAGGAACCATTTAAATCTGTACCTGATATCTCCTGGCCCATTAATTCTGTAATATTTGTCTACCCGGGCAAGCGCACTTATGGACGTGACGAATTGATTTTTTGGGAATTAAAGCTTTTTGGCAAACACGCTGACCATGGGCTATTTTTGGAAGTTATTCTACCAGCCATGGAGGAAGCCAGCTACACTTCAGATTCGCAATGGAACCAGCGCAATAGACTGTGGGGACATTTCGATATTCAGAATGTTTATGCAGCCAGGGGGAATCGATGGGAATCTGTCGTCACAAATGGTCGGCTGGATCTCCGCTATCGAGCTAATCCGTTACAATGGCAGGAAAAGCTGAGATTCAAGCCTAAATCCATCTATCACTTCAGCAAATTAAATTGGATGAGTCCTTTTGATATAAGTGAAATAATACCTTACATTAATAAATTTGATTTCGGCATTGAAAATCAGCCCCTTTATTACAACAATGCACCAACCTTATCTTTAATTTTAATAAATCTAATTTATCGAGTACATGAACTTATCCAACAACGACCGAAAATTCAAGATAAAATAGGAGATTTTTTAAGCGAAGATGATCGAAAGGCTTTCTTTGAAGCGTTTCAAAAAATAATAAAAATCCCAATCAAAAAAAATAATATCAAACCAGCGCCTTCTGCCATGCCAGGCAAATGGATCGGCACCCAACAGTTCAAGGGCATCCCCCGAACCATTATTCCTTACCTTGAGCTGGCTTCAATCCTTCACATTGGAAAATATACGCATTTTGGATGTGGGATGTTTGTGATTGCCTAGATTTGCAAAAGAAAATGATGCCATTGCTGTAGAATTATCAGCAAGGTTTTGTGAAGCTTAGCGCAGCGAAGCTGCAAATATTTTGCATAGCGCACAAGGGGCATAGTGAAAAAAGGCTATTCGCCGTTCTCTTTGCGCTCTGCTAAAACAGAGGAGATTTATTTATTGAAGTCATTGTGCTTTTATACAAATTCCTACCCATCGACTTCTTTAATTACTTTCAGATATTTTCCCCAAAAAATGATTATATATTTCTTCAAGTCTTTCACCTTTTCAAGCTCATGGGTACTCATGTGTCTTTTTAATTGTTTAATGGCTTGTTGCTCAATTCGGGCAATTGCTTTACCCTCGGCTTTATGCAAATATTTCAATTCTAATAAAAAACTATATTTAATATCAGGAAATTGATGGTTCCTTTTGATGAAAATATCAATATGGCCTGTCTCCACTTCGTATTCGCTTTTAGGAATAAATCCTCGATAAAATGCCAGAATCGATAGAATTATCGCCTTAATATATTTCTCATTAAACTTTTGAAAATCACGATTGGAAAAAGTTTCCAGAATATTCTGAACAATGTTAATGAAATCGGAAATATCGCCCTCAAATGCCATCTTATCCATTGCATCTAACAGCTTACTGGCATCATAACTCAAATCCAGTCTATTAGTAATGACATCGATAAAAAATTCCCGATATAAATTTTCAATCACTAAATTTGGGATACAAAACCGGTATCGAACTCCCATTGCCGATTGAATTGTAATCAAGCCCATATAAAATAAAATATTGATAAAATCGTCCCGTCCAAATGATGCATAGTTAAGATGATCTTTGATACCCCCTGTTACATAGCCATCCACCACCAGTTTATCCAATTGTACCAGATTCTGGCTGTAATCGCCAATTTTAAAAATCTGTTTGATTTTTCCATAATCAGAAAGGATATTCATATCCAGCATGATATTAGGGTAACGACCGTTATTGCGTAGAAATTCTTTTGCAAAATATAATATCATGTCGGAGTTGAAAATCCGTTGCTTGGCTTCAGGGCTTAACAAATAACCATTGTAATAATCTTGCAAGTCATTATATAATTGAGTCTTATCACAATCAACGTTTAGACAGATTTGATCAATGATGCTTTTAATTTCATCATCATTGAAACCAATCATTTCATAAAGCTCCAGATTCCGTGATAAATTCGCTGCAATATTAAAACCGCTGGTGAGACTATACAATGCCAGGGAAGTGACGCCAGTAATAAAAATTCTATCAACAACTCCTATTCGGGTTGCAGTTTTCAATTCTTCATAAAACTTCCGAACGAATCCATTTGCTGCAAAGATTATTTCAAATTCTTTGGGCGTAAAGGCTAAAATTTCATTGGCAAAATGATTATATTCGTCGATCAAAACAAAAATTTTATTATCAGTATTTGCTTGCACAAGATTGATAAATTTATCGAAAATTTTATCAGGCGCTTTAATTGTCTCGAATTTTGAATTAAACTTATCTTTAAAACATCGGCTCATAAATAGCCCAACACTATTTAATACCTTTTCTCTAAAGCCATTGTAAGTGCTATCAAAATTTCTGGTATCAATACCACTAAAATCAAATTGTAAAATCATGTAAGAATTTGCATTCTGGGTAGGTTTTTTGGATATATAAAATTTACTAAAAAGATTATTAAAATTTTCTCTCTCTTTTATATCATAATAGTATGATAGCATTGAAATAAATAAAGACTTACCAAATCTTCGGGGACGAAGATACATATTATACTGCTCAGGCATGTTTTCTAATATTTCAATATATTTTGTTTTGTCCACAAAGTAATATCCTTCTGTTACCAATTTTTTAAAATTACTGATACCATAAGGAATTTTCATGTTACTCACCTTTTTATTTGCTTTTCGAAAATTGCCGATCGATTGAGTGAAGTAAGATTAATCTTTAACTTAAGATAACATATATAATCCATAAAGTCAATACAAATTCTTCAATATATAAATCTTCAATCTAAAATTTGAAGTACAAATTTAACAACTGTTCACTATCGTACACCCACTGTAATGCCAGCGGATAGTTTTTATTTAATCACTTATTATCAATCAGACCTAACCTATTAGAAAACAATGATGGCACAATTATTGAATATTTAAATGAGGATAATTGGCGCCTGTCAGCTTACAATAAATCCTCATATTCTTAATATTCTAATTTGCTCTTTTTTTTACTTGATATTCTTTTAAGGAGGGAAATTATGCTTATCCAACAAAAATTCATTCCTGTATTTTTATTGATCTCTTTGGTTATTACAGTTACCTGTTCAATATTTAACTCAAAGAAAGATGTAGATAAAAAAGAAAAAATTAAAATGACGATTCTCTACGACAACTACATCTTCACTGGGGATACCAAATCTGATTGGGGATTTGCCTGTCTCATCGAAGGAATCGAAAGGACGATTCTTTTCGATACAGGCACCAAAAGTGATATCCTCTGGTACAATGTCGAGAAATTAAATGTTGATCTGAACAAAGTCGAACAGATTGTCATCTCTCACAATCACGGCGATCACACGGGGGGACTTCTATCCGTATTAGAAAAAAATTCAGATGTCTCGGTCTTCCTTCCCGTTTCCTTTGCGGATGAGTATGTTAGCAGCGTTGAAGGTGCTGGTTCGAAAGTGATAGCTGTAGATCAGCCCCAGGAAATCTGCAAAGATGTCTACCTCACTGGAGAAATGGGCCAAGAGATAAAAGAACAGTCTTTGATTCTCGATACAACAAAAGGGTTGGTGATCGTAACAGGCTGTTCCCACCAGGGTATTGTCAATATCTTGAAAAAAGCCAAAGAAATCCTGGATAAAGATATTTATCTCGTTTTCGGTGGATTCCATCTCATGCGCCATTCAGATGAGCAGGTCAAAGAAATCATTCAGGAATTCAAGAACCTGGATGTGAAACTATGCGGTGCAACCCACTGCACAGGCGATAAAGCCATCGCAATGTTTAAAGAAGCATTTGGGGAAAATTATGTGCAAATGGGTGTGGGAAAAGTAATAGAAATTTCCAAGTGAAATGTCAAAAGTGAAACATGAGATGTTTTTCGTTTCACATCTCACTTTTCACGTCTCACTTTCTCATAAGAAAATTAGTGCACCAAATAGAAAGAATTGTTTGAATAAAAAAAACAACATACGAGGTAAACAAAAATGAAAGAAATCGTATTACAAATCCCAACATTAGAATCCGAACAGAACATCGAAATCGATGTCAAAATCAATGGCAAAAAGCGAACTCTGAAATATCGGGTTGAAATTGTTGACTTTGAAACCAATGGTAATTTGCCAGAAAATACTGTAGAAGTTTTAAAACGGGTCATTAAAGAGCACAGCAAGGATTGGGAGTTGATTCAAATTGGAGCACCGACTAAAAAAAGTATTCCTGTGATGTTTCGGAAGCGAAAGGTGGAATAGCTACTTCAAAATCAAAGTGCGTTGAAGTTAGCTGATTAATTTAGAAAGTTGGTTGCAAGAACCTCGCTTTAAACAGTTATTTAAACTGGCAAAGTGCCAGGACAGTTGCCTTTGATCAGGAATTGGGCAGGACTATATCTGAACAATTATCATGTTTATTATTGTAACAGAACTCTTTCAACATTAATCAAAAACACATTCTGCTCCTCCTTAAATCTCCACTTCGGCAATTTCTCCTGTAAAAAATTATAAATCTCCTGTGCCTTCTCTTTGTTCCCAATTCTCAAATAATAATACGTCAGCATGAGCGAAATATTTCGGAAATTCAGGTACAAATTGGCGGTACCGTTATCCACATTCACTTCAGGATCATTAAAACTCCTGTATCGGTAGACCTGGGTGAGAAGTCTTTCTGTCTCTTCGGGGAGAATCCTAATATTTCTCACCGGTAAAAGTTTTCGGACGATGCCAACCGTACTTAAATATTCATCCAAACCGATCAGGTTCATCGGGACAACCGTGGTAGAAAAATAGATCGGTTGTTTGAATTGGTTGGTTTTTAAGATATCGATAATCATTAAATCTTGAACTCGAATCCCCTTCCCTTGTATTGTCGGAGCGACGTCAAAACTAAGTTGTGGATTTTCAATTTCGATTAATGTCGAATCTATTGATTCTAATTCGTCTAAATACAGATCGTACCTATCTTTTGGGATAGGAATGGTGATCGTCTTTTTTTCGTGCCAGGGACGAAATCGTAAGTTGTCGATCTCTTCATCGTCAAGCGAAATCGGCACTTTCCGTTGCTGATCTCGAAGCCTTTTAATATTCTCTCTCAAATTCAGCAGGCTCAAATTGACGACACGAACATCACGTCGAACACCTTCGGAAAACTGCAAGTACCACAACGGATAGGTGTCATTATCCCCATTGGTGAACAGAATGGCATCCGGTTCACAACTGTTAAGCAGGTTGTAGGCGAAATCCTCAGGAAAATAATATCTGTTTTTATTGCATTCGTTCCAATTGGAGACGATCTGATTGAATGGTATAAAAACAAAGCCGATGACAATCAGCGAAATAAACGCTATCTTTTTATTCAGATTATTGGTTTTGAACAATTTCAAAATTAGACTGAACAAAAAGTATAACCCGATTCCCAACCACATCAGAAAAATAAAATACGATGGGATAAACAGCCGATCGATCTCCCTGATGTTATGGAACCCCTGTTCCACATTCAGATAAAAAACCAGAATGATAGAATAAAACAGAAAGACAATAAAAATAACTATCCATACCCTGGCACGCTTCAACAGGCTATAAATAAAACCGATACAACCGACAATGAATGGAATGATGGATAGATACGACTGGTGAAAAAAAATCGCCAGCCCTTCTTTGCCCAGAAAATTCCAGCCAAAATAGCGGATGTACATGTATTTAATTTGATAGTCCCATAGCGGCGCTCGTCGCTGAAAAAGCAGTTGAAGATTCGATTTTTCTCCATATTGCTCCATGGTGATCCAGGGGATCAGCTTGCTAATGGTATCAGTATAGCCGTCATCCAGCGGCGGATGAACCTGCGCTCTAAACAAAAGATAAAGATGGAGCGATTGCCCCATAAAGTAGAGGATAATGATTGCAACCCAAAATTTGAGGCTCAGCAAATGCTTTCGAAGCGGGAACATGAGCAGGATCAAAATCATGGGCAGGAACGGTGAATTCAGCCGATGTGCTGTGTAATCAAGCCCCATCAGAAAGACGATCAACAAAAAGAAGCTTACCTTTTGAGATTCATCCTGTGAAAACCAGATTTTAATTGTACAGAAGATGATAATCCCTGTAAATAATAGCCCAAGAATATAGACCCTGGTAACATTGGATTGAATCCAAAAGCTATACATGAAAGGCAGCGATAAAGCCGTTAAAAAGGAAGCTGAAATCTTTACCGTGTCGTCCGCCTGGATGGGGAGATTTCTGAACAGGATTAATAGGGCGTAATACAAAAACACAGCAGCGATGGAGGTGGAAATGATATTGACCAATGTGACCGCTTTCGCGGTTGAAATAAAAAAGAATAGCAGCGAAAAAATTTTCCCCAGCAAAATAAACAATATCGATCCGCCAGGATTGGGAATGCCCAGGTCCTTTGAAGCAGCGGCATAAAACCCACTATCCCACCAGCCGATTGAGGGATAAGAGGTGTAAAGCAGGATGAAGAAGCTGATGAGAAATAGTAGAGCAGGGATTGTTTTTTTTATCGACATTTCTACCTCCTTATTTTTTTGTTTTATACACCGTAATTTAGATAAAGTTCAATTTGGTTATTAGGTAATTGGGTAATTAGTGCCTGAACGAAAACTAGCAAGTTATGTCATTTCGAGCGTAGCGAGAAATCTGGTTATCGTTGAAATTATTGCAATTACAGATTTCT
>SMTZ1_10006930_pt1 | contig 11397 bp, 7 predicted proteins | sample DeeMarSWOR136_30_FD_25667 | JGI IMG/M metagenome (IMG submission 25667)
ATTTTCAATTCTGGCAACACCAACAACACCTTTTATTGGTGCTTTTGCATAGAAAAATAAAAGATCACCTTTGCTTAGTTTATCCCAATAATGCTTAAGTCCTTCTACAACACCCCAAATATTACCAGAGATAGCTGTCTCCCAATTTTCTACTGTGCCTGTGGAAAGCCACATTTGCATATTTTTTCCTCCCAAGAAGTTATGAATTGATACAAAATTAATATAATTTGTTATGGATATGCTGAGCAATTTATAATCTCATATCTATATATACTAAAAATTATACTAGAAAATTTTAAGTGAATACAATTTATTCTGAATAAGTTCTAAGGATTTAACATGACAAGATTCTGTGAAGAATGCGGATTAGAGGGAGGAATACTTGATATTAGAAACAAAACACTTCCTCTTTCAGGTAAAAAATTTTTATGCAAAAATTGTTACAAAACAATTTTTTCAAAAGAACAAGCAGAATTAAACCAAATAAATCAATGGAAGGAGAAAATTTTAAGACGTTTTTATGAAGAAACATTAAAACAGTTTTGCAGAGAATCAGGTGTTCCAATATCTGAAAGAAGATGGACTACTGCAAAGAGTAGACGAGGAACTCGTTATAAAAGAGAATATACTCATTATTTTACTTTTGAAGAACTAATAAATCAATTAATTAGATCTGTTCGACTAGATAATATCATTGAATTTGCAAAAAGAAAGAGAATATCAATAAGAGATATAGAATCAGAAATAGACAAGTATTATGCAAATAAAGAATTTATTGAATCCAAACAATTTCAAATAATTGATGATGAAAAATTCAAACGAATTTTAGACATTATATACAAATTTAATCCAATAATTAATAATTATCCAAATGAACTTCCATATCAGATAGATTTAGCAAGATATCTAATACAGTATTTTCCAGAAACGAAAGTTGAATTACAAAAAGGTTCAGCAAGACCTGATATAATAATTGATAATATTGCAATAGAAATAAAAGGTCCAACATGGGAAGATGGATTAAGGACTATTGCTGATAAATGTCTTAGATATCCACAATATTTTGAAAGAGGTTTTATTATAGTATTATTTGATTTAAAAGTAACAAATCAATATTTTAATGATTGGAGTAATGGGATAAAACAAAAGTTTCCAGATGTATCAATTCTAAAAAAGTAAAATCTATTTGATATTATTTCTACATCCTAAACCAACTTCTCCTTTCACCCCAACAAATCCATCCTTACCAATAATAACATGATCCAAAACCTTGATTCCTAGTATTTCTCCAGCATCACTAAGCATTTTTGTAACCTCTTCATCCTCCTTACTAGGCATACAGTCTCCACTAGGATGATTATGAACAATCACAACGGAACTTGCACTAGCTTTTATTGCTGAAGAGAACACCTCACGAGGATGAATAATGGATGCATTAAGAGTACCAACTGATACCACCTCCTCACCAATAATCCTGTTCTTTGTATCAAGAAACAAAGCAATAAAATGCTCTTTATTTTTGCAAGCAAGCGTGTCCTTAAAATAATTATAAACATCCTCAGCACTCGTAATTTTAACCTTAAAATCTTTACTTTCTAGTTTGCTCGTTCTTCTAAAGATTTCAAACATAGCAACAACCTTCATAGCAGGGACCGGGTCTTTGAATTCCTCTTTTAGTTCATGAAAAGATAGACTACCTAGCCTGTCAAAATTAAACGATTTCAAGATCCTATTTGAAAGATCAACTGCATTTTCAGACTTGCTTCCGCGACCAATGACAATTGCAAAAAGTTCAGCATCAGAAAGAGCACTTGGACCTTTCTTTTTTAATCTTATACCTAGTCTATTTTACAATGAGATAACCTTTATTCTGATAAGAAATAGGAAAGAATTGGTAAATTAATTGATAATGTGATGATTTGTAACAAAAATAAAGATAACTTGTTAGGTTTTGATAATAATCATTTCTTCTTTTCAGATGAGCCAGCAGGTCGCAAGAACTTGCTTTTGATTGCCCATTCATAGAGTTTTTCATTATGCTCACCAATAAAAACCTCTTCACCTAACTTATGCTTCTTTTTTGTTGTCCAAACCGTAAAATTCTTGTAAACCACATATCTTTTCATACCTGTTCTAGAAAGATACGCAAGTTTCTTACTTGAAAGATCAGAAAGCTCATTTTGTCGTTGCAGCCGAAAGCTAGAATAATTCCCAATATACATCCTAATAGAACCGCCATCCATTAAAAAAATAGTATCTGCAAACATATCAAGAAACCTCCTATCGTGAGATACAGCAATCACAGTTCCTGCATAAGAATTGAGAGCACTTTCGATTGCTTTTTTAGAATCCATATCCATATGATTTGTTGGTTCATCAAGAAGCAAGAAATTATAAGGCTGCAGCAATAATCTAAGAAGGGCCAACCGTGCACGCTCACCGCCAGAGAGCTGCTTTACTTGATTAAAGATTATACTCCCCCTAAAATTGAACTGTCCAAGTAATGCTTTAGAGTCGTTTTCTGATAGTTTACTATTCTCCCTGCGAAGTTCACTAACTAGATTGTTATCAGGATTAAGTGAGAGATGACCCTGATCAAAATAGCCTGATTTCACACCTGAACTTACATGCACCTTTCCTTCATCAGGACAGATTTTACCTATAAGCATTTTTAAAAACGTAGTTTTTCCACAACCATTTGGTCCAATGAGACCTATCTTTTGACCGGCAAGAATTTCAAAACTTGCATTATCAAGAATGATTTTATCATCAAAACCTTTCCTAAGATTGTGTCCCTCTGCAACATTTTTACCGGATTTGAAAACAGATTTAAAATTAAAACTTAGCAAATAGGTTTTTAGAACAGGATTTTCAACACGCTTTACTTTTGCAAGCCTTTTCATCTTACTTTTAATTTGCAGGTCATATCTATTGCGTCGTGACATTGTTTCGATTGCCTTTCTTTGACGCTGCAGTTCTGCCTGAGATTTTTTATATTCCTTTATTTGAATATGTGTTCTAAGACTTTTTTGCTGGACGAACTCTTCAAATGTACCTTTGTATGTCTTAAGATTTCCATCCTCAATTTCAAATATCCTGTCAACAAGGTCATCTAAAAGATACCTATCATGAGAAACAATCATTACTGCCTTTGGAAAATCAAGGATTTCTTGCTCTAACCATTCAATTGTCTCAATATCAAGGTGATTTGTAGGTTCATCGAGAAGTAAAAGGTCACACTCTTTTGGTTGAGCAAGTACACTTACAATAGCTATTTTCTGCCATTCACCACCGGAAAGATCACTTGATTTTGTAGTAGGTTTAAGGTCAGAAAGTCCAAGATCTTCTAATATTCGAAGAGCTGCTTCCCAACGCAAGGAAATAGTATTTCTACTCTCTGAGACCTTTAGTTTTCTAATACTTTCAAGAATATCCTCATAACGCGTGGAATTATAGATATCAGGATTTTCTAGTTGCTTTTCGTATTCTATAATTCTTTGCTTGAGTGTATCTGACTGTGCGGTGCGAATAAAGAAGTCATATACTGTTTCATCTTGCGAGCTAATGGGTATTTGCTCCAAATATCTTATCTGTAGGTTTTCTTTTCGATAGATTTCACCATAGCTTGCTTGCTCACGCCCTAAGAGAATCTTGAAAAGTGTAGTTTTCCCGCATCCATTTGGGCCAAGAAGTCCAATGCAGTTGTTTGAGTAAATATCAAATGATGCATTTTCAAAGAGAAGTTTTCCTTCGATTGTTTTTGATAACTCACGAACCTTTATCAGTTCATCCATTCAAGAAGGTAATAAAATAATGTTGTATATCATTTTAGGTAGAGGAAACCTAAAATTTAACTATTGAATGAATTTAAATTATTATATAATAAGATGAATTGTAGCAAAAATATAAAGTATATTTGGGAACCGTTCTAAAAACAAATGATACCAGTAATATCTTGTTCTGATTCTTGGAATTGAGACTTCAAATGTACTTTCATCGCTTCTGGCTTCTTTGGTATCTTCTGCAATGGCTGTTATTATATATGTTCCTTCTTCTAAATAGGTGTGACAAACTTCTATTGGTGTACATGATTGATAATAGGCTGTTTCCTCTGTGTTGTTGTCACCCCAGTCTATTATATACTTGATCTTATTATAATCAGGATCATCTGAATGAAATGTCCAGCATAACTCAGCTCCAGGTTTTCCTTTAGATGGACCATCAATTTCTGGATCTGATGGTGGTTCATTAGGTACTTCATCTCCACAGAGTTCATAACAGAAAATCCAATCTCCAGTCCCTGGTGGATCTCCATCTTGATAAAGACCACCCAATGTTGCATATCCTGGTTCAAAATCAGTTGTGAAAAATAATCCTCCAGCAATACCAGAGCCTGAACCGACATCAGAACTTACATCATGTTGTATACCTGTATAACCAGAGGTAGTTAAGTCCCATTGATGAATGTACTGTGGTAGACCTGCTCCATCTCCTTGGTCAAAAACCCAAAGATATGGTCCACCACTATTGCACACATTGTCATATGCAAAGCCATATGTTGAAGTTGTTGTAACCAAATCAAATTGACTAAGAATACTACCAGTGGCACGATCTATTACCCAAACTGGATCTCCCCAATTGGATACATAAAATACATCAAGGTCTTCATCGTAGGCGATAGCACGACATTCAAAGCTACCTGTTAATGTAACCTCTAGGGTCTCATATATAGGATCAAATCCCCAAATTGTTCCAGCAGCGGCTCCCCCATACAATAAGCCATCAACTGGGCAATATGCAAGATCACGAAGACTACTAACTCCAGTTATTGAAAACTCTTTTATCAGATTACCAGTACTGTCAAACTGATGGAGTAAGTTGCTAGCCCACCGAGTAGTATAAAAATATGCACCATCAAATTCAGAGCCAGCATTTCCTGATGCCCCAGTTTCTAATGTAACGTCAAAGCTAAACTGAAGAGTCCATGGTTGATTATCTGATATTAATTCTGTTGCAGATATACTTTCTATATCATAATCATTATTCATTGTACCTGTTACTGGCAAAACAGTTGCGGTAATAAACAGCGTCACTACTAAAATATTAAAAAATTTATTTATCATTCCTTTTATCCTCCCTAAAGTAGTAACTTTGTAATAAAATATTATAATTTAAATATTACCTTAACAATAGTTAATTATATCAATAACAAAAATTAAACAATTTTAATGAAAAGCAGAGCTTAAAAATTAATAGAGAATGTAAGGATTTATTGCAAAATTTTGGAGAAACCATATTTTTTTAAATAAAAAATTAATTTTATGGATGTTCAGGACCAATGTTTACAATCAAAGCAGAACCAAGGAAAAAAATATCATAATTTTTTGATAAAAGTTTGATACCTGAAAATCCTATTATTCCCGGACAAAATTCAAATGGAATGGGAAAGATTGATCTTGGTTTATACTGGCCGTAGAATTCGCCACTCCAATTTTTAAATCCATTAATACCATATGATGAAACCCATCCAATTGCAGGAACCCAAAAATGAAAATAAATATTGTTAAAATAACCTAAATAAATGGTATAGCTAAATTGAATAGGAGTGTAAATAAAAAACCTGGATCTTATAATCATTAAAATACCCAAAATATTAGTAATTAAAAAAAGACTATGATTATAGAAAAAGGAATAAACTGGAGCAAAAAGGAATTCAAAGAGACCAGTAAAGGTTGAAAAATTGATTTTACCACCAACAAGGCACAGGAAATTCTTATCATCATCTTCCTTTAGATGGTTCCTATTTAATATGTTACTATCTTTTAATCTAGAAGTAATTAGTCTTTGTGCTTGTTTTATTGAAAGACCACCGAGCAAACCATATTCATTAAGCTTTACAACTGCATCATTTATTATATTCTCAGCTTGCTCTCTAGATTCAGTTTTATTTAATTTTAAATTGATTGAACTAAACAGCTCTTCTACTTCTTCTGCCTCTTTTAATGTTAGTTCTACTTTCTGTTTACCACTATTTCGTCCAGATATTTCTAAAATAAACTCAACTAAATGCTCGTCCTTAAAATATGCATTGATACTGGGTTCTATGATGGTTCCAAGAAATATGAAAGTTAATATAATTACTATGTATTTTTTCATGTTAAATCTTATTTAAGATAAGCCTTTGTTTACCTGTTGAATATTTTAAAGCAGGAATCCAATCATCATAAGATACTTCAACAACAATTTTTATGCTTCCAAAGCCAAGGAATAAACCGGAATTGATAGTTTCACTTTCACCTACTTTAATATTAGATATCATTTTCGAAGATTTTTTATTTATAAGTCCAAATAGTCCACCAGTAATTGGAAAATTACATTTTACATCTTTTAAATTAACCTGTCCATTGTTTTCAATTATTGCTTTAATACCAAGACCACCTGATTAATTTTATCAAAATATCAAAAAATGGAAAATGATTGAGGATTCTTAGAAATAAGCTACTTATTGTCTTATGAGTTTTTGGAGTAGGTGTCGACAATGCTTTTGACCATTGCTTTAAAAGTGGGCAGTTGTCTTTATTATCTCCACCTTCAATATTATATGGAGTGTCCCAGATGCCCTTTAATGGCATCTTTCTAGCTTTCGGGTGCTTTTCCTTATAATCATCCCAATAGTTACCGAACTCTCCGTCATCCCAGATATTTATCCCTTCATCATATGAAGAGTTATCCTCATTATTATTGAAGTTGTTGTGATAGATTGAATTGTTATTAGAATCATATTCAATGTATATTCCATAATTATTGCCAGATATGTTATTGTTTGTAATAACACATGAATCTGAATTATCCAAGGAAATCCCATATCTATAATTATCCTCTACTTCACATCCATTAATATTTATATTTATAGAATGATGGATATAAATTCCTGAACTATGGCCTCTAATAAGATTTTCTAATATGATACAATTTTTAGAATCCCATAATTGGATACCTTCATAACCAGAATTTTCTAAATAATTATTTGAAAAAGTACAATTTTCGCAGATCCATCCTCTAATTCCTTCATAATAACTATCATAAAAAATATTATTTTTAACAACAATATCTTTGACATCTGTAAATCTAATAGATTCTCCATTGTTTTTTACAAAATTATCTAGTATTGTATTTTTTTCGCAATATTCTTGTTCAATTGCAATATCATTATTTTCAATTTCATTACCAAGTAAATCATTGACAAAAGATTCAAAGAAATACAAACCATGATCATTGTTCCAATTAATATTGTTATCAGCTATTGTGTTTAAGCACGAATCGCTTGTTTCTATACCATTCTTATCATTTTTAAAAATAGAATTTTCTATTATATTGTTGTTATTTGCCCATTCTAAAATTAAACCATAACAATTTTTAGAGATATTATTAGCTTTTATTGTGTTGCTATTTGAAAAATGAAGAAATAAACCGTTTTTATTGTTAGAAACAATGGTATTTTCTTTTATTTCGTTTCTTCTTGATTGATATATATTTATACCATTTGTATTGTTTAATATTAAATTATTATTGATATCAGTATTAGAGCTGGATTGACCAATGTGAATTCCATTAAGATTATTATACAAACAATAATTTTTAGTAATCTTACAATTACTAGATGAAGAATTAAGTTTAATTCCACATTGATTGTTGATACAAGAGTTATTTTTTATAATATTGTTTCTTGAATAAGATTCAAGATTGATACCATTTCTATTTTTTCGGCAGGTATTGTTTGAAATTAAGTTATTTTCAGATTCATATAGATTTATACCATTAGAACTTATTAATTGAATTACTTCTTCATGTGATAATGCTCTTTTATAAATCTTTACCTCGTCTATATAACCATAAAAGTATTCATTGGCATCCCAAAATCCTGCTCCAATAGCCTGAGTTAAAGGTGCAACTATGGTTCCTTTACTGCTTCTTGAAAAATCTAATTCTCCATTTATATAACTTTTAATCGTAGATCCATCGTATATATATGCAATATGATTCCAAGTATTAGGTACTATTTCTATGCTACCATCTTGATTATAGAATGAATCGTATGTTGTACGCCAATGATATCGCATCACATTCATACCTGGATGGACACTCATTCCTGGATTATAGTTAAAACTTGGACCTCCACCATATACCCATCTCCAAGTATTTGAATCAACAAAATTGAACCACGCCTCTATAGTTACGGCATTCAAACCATCTATTATATTTGGAACTTTTACATAATCATTCTGCCCATCAAAATCACCACACCTTCCAAACATTCCAAACTCTGTTGTATTGGCACCATTCATGGAAGTTCCATTGTTTCCATATCCAGATGAATCTACAACTTCACCAATTGTTCCATTCCAATATTTTTCATCCATCTTCCAATACCCAATAAGTCCTTCTGTATTTGGTTTATAAACAGCTTTATTTTCATTTACGATATTTCCATCAATTACACAATCATCTGAATATCTTAAAGATATCCCATGACCAGCATTTAAACTGCAGTTATTGTGTGATATTATTGTATCATAGCTTGATTCCAAATAAATTCCGCTAACATTATTTGAATTACATGTATTGTTCTTTATTTTATTTTCATTTGAATAATATTGTAAAAAAATTCCATACTCATTGGATGAGATATTGTTAAAATCGATAATGTTTTTTAAATTACAACTATAATAGCCAACGGAGCTAACACCATAAAAGTTTTTTATGATGTTGTTTTCTGAAATGATATTACCTTTTGAGTTTCTTAGATTGATACCATAATTATTATTTATTATATTATTACCTGAGATTTTATTATTGTCTCCAGAATTATAATAATAAACTCCTGAAAATAATATACCATTATTGTTTTTTGTGATGTTGTTGCCTGTTATGCTATTATAACCAGAAACTTCTATATCTATACCAATATCATTATTATAGACATGGCATTTAGTTATGCTATTATTTAACGAAAAATAAAGATTGATTCCCTTACTATTTGAGTTATTATAAATATTACATTTTTTTATGCTATTGTTTTCAGAATAATATAATCTGATTCCATATTGACTATTGTTGTAAATATTAAGGTATTCAATATTTGAATAAGTCGTATTTACAATTAATAAACCAATTATCTCGTTTGTTGTCGTTAGGTTTTTTAGAGTTATGTTTCTACATGAAATCAGACAAATGTATCCTACATTATATGATTCGTCAATAATCATATCAGACTGCTCTACAAGGTAGTAGATTTTTTTTCCATCAATCGTATTTGTAGTATCGATGTCTTGATGATAGTTATATATCTCCCAACCTTCAACATTTAAATTATTTAAATTATTCTGAAATGTGTTATTTCTAAATATATTGTCATATGAATACGTTAACAGTAGTCCATTATTGTTATTTGATATAATATTACCTGTAATTTTATTATTATAGGACCTATGGATGTTAATACCATTTGCATTGTTTGAACATATTTTGTTATCAATAATGGTAAATTTCATTTCATTATCCCAATGATTGCAAATAAATATTCCATCCCCATTGTTCATAATATTGTTTTGTTTAATTATGTTATTTTTATTATTGCCTGCATAATTATCCAAGCATATCCCGTATTGCATATTGTTCTTGATTATATTTCCTATTATGAGATTATTACAGCTATTACCATAAAAACCAGGAGTAAGATATATACCATCTTTATTGTTTGATAATATTGTATTATTTAGAATTTTACTTTCATTAGTATTTAATATTGTTATTCCAGTTGAGGTATTTGAAATTTCAAGATTACTAACGCTAATGTTATTGCAACCAATTATTATAACCTGACCTGCAATAACATTGTCAATAATTATATCAGATTCATCCTCAAAATATAAAATAGGTTTGTTGTTAACAAGATTATTTGAAATTTTATTTTGATATGAATCTATAATCGTTAAACCATCATCAAAAAATGAATTGTTTGAGATATAATTGTAATTACAACTATATTCTAAGCTCATACTATATTCACAATTTAAGAAATAGTTATTTGTAATATTGTTATATCCAGAACTACTAAATCTTATTCCACCTCTACTGTTTAAAAAGGTATTTCCTGATATAATGCAATCTGTACAACTATCAAATGATAAACAATTTGAATTATTAATCATAATATTATTTGAAATTTTACAATTAGAACAACTATTAAAATCAATACTATTTGAGTTTTCTTTAATTATATTTTCAGATATAACACAATTTATTGAATCATATATCCGTATACCATACTTGATATTTGAGATTATATTTCCTTTAAATGTTATTTGACTTGAATATATTTCATGATAATAAACACTAATTGTAAAACCACTTATGTTTACAATACAACTTTCTATCCAAAAATATCCATTAATTTCTGTGGAAAGTTTATTCTCACCAAGTAGATCTATAGATTTATAAATAAATAATTCCTCATAATAAGGTGAGGAATCATCAAATACAAAAATAGTATCTCCATCATTTGCATCATCTATTGCCCCCTGTATCGATGTATAGTTACCTTCCCCTGATCCACCAACATATAGGATATTCCCACGATGATTGAAATTATTATAAGAATTCTTTTTTTCTAGTATTACTTTTTTTACAACATTTGCTCCTCCAATAGAAGGGATTACACCAGCACCAAAAAATATAATGACTACTCCAAGAACAAGTCCTTTTTTAAATAATCCTTTTTTCATCTTGTTTTTCCTCCCTCGTAATTATGAAAATTCAATATTATAATCTAAAGATGTATATTTAAATGTTACAATATGTGGCACCCCATCAATCTAGAGTTGGTTTATAAAGAACCACTTGATTACCTCTAATAAGGTGCGGATGGGATGCAGAAGAATGGTATTATTTTTAAAGATAAAGAAGCAGTTGAGATTCCTATTTGTCATTTTTGTAAATCTAGGGATGTAATAAAATATGGTAAACAAAAGAATAAAGTTCAAAGATATCAATGTAATACCTGTCATAATATATTCAATGAGAGGTATGGTACTTTGTTTTATAAGAAACAATTATCTGATGATCAGATCCTGCAGATAGTATATCTTTTCCTCACGGGTTATTCTATTGGTAAGATGCCTCCGATGTTTGAGGTAACAGATTATACTATACGAAAGATTCTAAAGGAGGTGCTTTTGCAGTTTCAAAAATTCAAAAGATATGTTATGATCCCTTATGATTATGTTCCCAGTGTTATTGAGATTGATGAGATCTATGTTAAACTGCAGGGGAAGAAAGAATTCTATGGTTGGCTTGCTTATGATCCTAAAAACAAGTACATCATAGACTTTGTCATAG
>SMTZ1_10016605_pt1 | contig 11397 bp, 9 predicted proteins | sample DeeMarSWOR136_30_FD_25667 | JGI IMG/M metagenome (IMG submission 25667)
AGAGCCAATAGCCCTATACCGCCTAGCAGAAGAATCAGACCGATGCCGATTCCGCCGGCCCGGAAAGCCATCGATCGAGGATACTTGCTCTCAATGACATAGCCTGTGGCGGCTGCCACAGAGGCCTTGTATTTGCTGTTCCCGTATCGGTACTCTAGTTCCCATACAGGAACGTGAATGAGAAACGTTTCCCCGATGTCTATTTTGTCGTCACGTTCCTCAACCTTGTCGACTTCGTCCATAATAAGGGCAGTCTGACGCTCATAGGCAATCGACTTCGCCTGCTTCTTGGCATCCTCCTCAGAAACCATGCTGTGTAAGACATTTCCGTCGAACTCTTCGGCATGAGCATGGCTGAAGAATTCCTTGGCTCTAGTTGGTATCGGATGTCGCGCCACGTCCTCGTCAACCCCTGCCACTGCAGCTATGCTGACCTCGTGACGCCTTGTGAACTGGCCCGACTCTGGTTTCCAGAAGTAGTCGAACCGCTTGTATGCTCCACGACGCTGCGGCCACTCATCGTAGAAGTTGGCGTCTCTTCCTAGACCGCGGTATGTCGAATGTGAGTCGACTCTGCTAATCCAGAAAGGATACCATATTTGCTCATACTTCACGAATCGAGCTTTGGCTGGAAGGTCAGATGGTGCCCCCAGCTGTTTTGAAACCCAGTCGAGAAGGGTAGTCTGCGCTTCCGATTGGTCAAAATGCACTCGAATCATGTAGTGGTCTGTGAACTTGGCTCCTGCAGTGGTCTGTGCGGTCCCACAATAGGGACAGACAAGCAGTACATCACCACGCCCAGCCTCAAAGTTTGCATCACAAAACGCGCATCTCGCCATTTGATCACCCCTTCTTCTCCCGCTGGGTCATTATCAGCACTCTAAACCCAGCTATAGCCATTATGATTCCGACGATGACAAGCGCCACCCCAAGAATGAGCATTGTTGGGGGTTCAACTGAAAGATTATCGTAGGCAAGCTGACCACCGAATGTGGCGAGGACTATTCCTAGTAGTCCCAGGAACGTCCACATGGCACGCTGGGCCTTTGTGATAGGAATCTCTCCGAGCACTACTTTCCCAGAATGTCCATCCAGGGCGGCCTTGTATAGGTCACCCTCGAACTTGTACCTGACGAGTGAGAATGGTGCCTGTAGGTAGGTCGTTCCTCTTACTTGTGTATCGGTCCTACAATCGAACAACTCAGTCAAAGCGCTATTCGCCTGAGATCTATGTCGATCAGCGACCCTGCCATGAACTGTCTTCTCGAACTCTTCCTGGCCAATCTCTGCATTGAGAACGGTCATGTCGACCTCGTCGCCGCGTACTGTGGATTTCAGGTCCTTGATTTTCTCAAAGTTGTAAGGCTCAGTATTCTTGATGTCGACCTTCTCCAGATACTCTTCGAGACCATAGAATCTAGCACCCTTGCGAGCTAACAGACGCTCATCGGTGTCAGTATGAATCTCGTCTTGGACCGGTACGTATCCCGGTTCATAATCGGTATAGGTTTCGGTCCTTGTCTTTCCTTCCGAGTCCCGCACAGTCCTAGTCTTTTGGACAGGAACCTGAACTGTCTTGTAGCCCTTATACCAAGTGTCAGCCTTCACCTTCGAAGTCCACACTGGTACGAATATGATCTTGTTCTCGACTACTTCCACCTTCTGTGGTAGAGACTTGTTCATGCCCTTGTTCTTGTCTAAGAACTGACGGAAGCCCTGTAGACGTTCATCAATGTCCACACCGGATTCCATGAGATGGTCGCCAATGGCCTTTCCTTCGATGGTGGTGGTGCTGCCACAATAGGTGCACGTGATAACAACATCGTCAGGACCGGTCTTGACATTGCCGCTGCAGACAGGACATTTGAAGACGTCCACTGCTTGTGCTTCAGAACTCATCATCAACTCTCCTGAGAGTTTCTGGGGCAACGTCGTTCTGGAGGCATTTAAGACTTCGTCACACATCTGGTAAAGCAGGTGGGAACATTACTGACGGAAGAATGGAGCCCCCGTGCTCATCTCTTGATATCGTCACGGAGTCTAGAAGCTGAGAATTCTTCCACGCGGTCCTTGACATCCTCTCTGGCAGCTTGGTGTTTCTCGAGAAACTCGACCATGCGCGGGGCAAGAATCTGTTTACATTCTCCACAGAGGATCTCGCCGCCCCTACACTGCCGTTCAATGTCTTCAAGCTCTTTGTCATCAGGCATGAACATGAATTCGTAATACTTGAAGACGCTACATATGTCTGGGTTGGCTCCCAATCTTCGCTGTTCCTCCACCGTGGCGCGTCCACCGGTGAATGCATTCATGACCTTCTTCTTTGCCATTTTGAGGGTGTCCGTTGTAAAGATTGTAGACATAGGGTCGGATGCTGACATCTTCCCTCCCTCCTTCAGGCCTGGAATGAATCTATTCTGAATGGAGGCGGGCTTGTAGAAGCCAACCCTCTCAGCTACATCACGTGTGACTCGCCAGTAGGGATCCTGATCAATTGCGCAGGGTATTATGCAAGGGGTCTTCTCTCCATACAACCATGAGTGAATGAAAGCAGGAACAGCCTGCATCGCGGGAAACCAGATTCCGCCAATGTTCATGCTGTTGTCGAAGCCAAAGACGGCCCTTGCTGCCGAGAATGTGACCTTCTTGGCCACTTGAACAGCTATCTCGTACAGAAGATCGATGTGTTCTATGTCCTCGATGATGAAAGTTTTCTCAGGCTCGAATCCGAGAGCGATCAGGTCGAGCGTATTCTCATAAGTGAATCTCCTTACATCGTCAAGACTAAGCTGGGGCTCAAACACGAACTTCTCATCATTTGTCATCTGGAAGTAGAGTCGCGTGTCGAAGCGGTCCTGCATCCACTTGGTGAACATCCATGTGGGAAGATGGCCGATGTGAGTATGGCCGCTTGGACCTCGGCCAGTGTAGAGTGTGAACTTGTTCTTCCTCTCATACTCATCAAGGATCCAATTGAGGTCACGGTGGGAGAAGAAGTAATCACGCTCAAGCATGATGTGCTTCTCTTTTGTGATCTTGTACATTCTTTGCTTGAGTTGGGGAGTGATTCGCTCTGTTCCAAACTCCTTGATCAGGCGGTCGTAGTCGATCTTCCCCTTGACTTCCCAGGGAGTCACGACCATTTCTTCTTCTTCACCCATTGTCAAATCCCTCTAAACCTAGGACCTGTGGAGATTGCGCTTCTCAGGCGGCTGGTTCGCAATTAAGGGTGATGGTTCCTTCTGATACGAATGTTGCTTCGTTTGGTCCAAAGAGCTACTCTAAAAAGGCAGGGTTTCTGATACGCATAGAAAGAGCTCCATGAGGAGAAGACCATGGACATCGATCAGTTTGAGTTCGAAGAGGAACTCACACAGAACGCTCTTGCAGATCTGCTGGAGAAGGTAGCGGATGAGATTCGGAAAGGTGAGAGTCTTGAGCTGCCCATGCCAAGCCTGCGGGAAGGTGTGATTACTCTACCTCTAAATGAGCCAATAGAAACAGGAATAGAAGTCAAGCTTCGAAAGAGCAAGATTCGCTTGAACATCGCTCTTGGCTGGACTAGATTTGACTTTGCGGAGGTAGGAGATTGACCGAAGAACCTATTGAGAGAGCCGATATTGTAGATGGCCTCGAAAGAATCTCTGAACACTTAGAGAGAATAAGCGCCGCAGTTGATGATGAAATATGTAGAACGATAACGGGCGAGTGTGAATCTGATTGGGTAACCTCGAGAGAAGTCATCGCCTCCGAGTTCGCGTCGATGATTCCACTGTTCCGATTGACCTTTCGACTTCCAGCCAATGAAACTGGACTAGTGGCACTAGATGCCATGTCAACCTTACTCAAGATAGAGGGAGCGTATCATCGCATTGTGCTGATGGTTGATATGATTAGGGATGTCGATTTCGAGTCCATATACATGGACTCGCTCGGCTCGATCTCCAAGAAAGTGCGAGAATCCGTCTTCGCTCTCAAGAACATGGCCCTTGAGTACAGGGAGAATCCAGAGGTCTTCAGTCAGGGTAGGGAAACTATCTCGCAACTTGAGCGGGAGGTTGATGAGGAGAATATCATAATCTGCAGACAAATCTCTGTGGCGACAGGTGGACACTCAGATTTTGTGTGCTACGTGATGAGACAGATTGTCGGAGAGCTGGAGCGCATAACAGACCATATAGAGGACTTGGTGGAGATACTCGAAGGGCTATGAGGTGACAGTTTTGGCTGCCGAGCAGTACCTACTTGTCGGAATTCTCATTATCAGCTAACTCTTGCAGCAGTGCTTTTCTACGCTGGTCTAACTCTAAATGTAAAGGAACTCAGACTATCTATCACATCTGTGTTATTGCTGGCAACACTTGGAGTGCTGCTGACTTCGCTGATTGCCGGTTCTACCATTCTTTTTTTTGTAGCAGGTATTGGACCGACTGCATTCCTAATTGGTGCTATCCTTTCGCCTACCGACCCCGCCGCATTGTTCTCAGTTCTTGAAACGGGAGGCCTAAGGGTAAAACGAAAGCTGTTCGCGATACTGGAAGGCGAGGCTGTTTTCAATGATGCCACCAGTGTAGTTCTCGTCCTAACCGTCTTTGAGCCATTGGTTGTGACTGCACTCCAACAAGAACCAGCTTTCATCCTAGTCGAGTTCATCCTCAGTATGGGTCTCGGCGTGGTCATCGGATTTGGAGTGGCCTACGGAGTAGGATGGCTCCTTCACATAACAGGAGAGGACACCAACATATCTATTCTAACAGCCGCCACTCCAATTCTTGCCTACGGCATAGGAGAGCTCTTTTCTCTGATTCTGGAGGGTGCTAATCTGGCAGGCGTGCATCCTGGGGCTTTGGCTTGTGTCTTCACCGGCATCTTCATGGCTAATGCAAGGAAGATCGGGCTTGATGTTCTGCCGCAGAAGTCTATGAGGGGAGTCATGAAGAACGTTTCTTTCGCATTCGAGATTGTAGTCTTCATTCTGCTAGGATTCACTCTTGACGTGGCGTTCCTCGTCACAAGTGAAGGAACTGTGATATCGGGAATAATCGTCGCCCTCTTGGTCATCTTCGTCGCCAGGCCGGTATCTGTCTTCTTGGTGACAGCTCCAGATCGCAGCATGGGTGTTCGAGAGCGATTCTTCCTTAGCTGGGCAGGAGTGAAGGGCGTGGCAAGTGCAGCCTTAGCTGCAATATCCGTTGGAATAATCACGGAATATCAAGAACCCGGCTACATAGACCTTGGCAACAATATTAGCTCGATTGTGTTCATAGTGCTTATGATAAGCCTGGTTCTGCAGGGCCTCACCACACCAATTCTAGCGAGAAAACTGAACCTGATTGAAGAGGCTGATTTGACTGAAGAGATCTCAGCTCACAGGAACGCCACAAGACATGCGCTTCTCCAGCTTGTTGACATGTATACGGAAGGCAAAATCCCTAAGGACCTGTACTCCAGAATGAAGGTGGAACTTGAAGAAGAGATCTTCAGACTCGAAGATGAACTCAGGAAACTCGTTGCTGACAAAAGAGCACGTGAGCAAGAACTAGAAGTCCGCGAACAAATCCTTTTAGAGAAACTGAACTATCTTCGCAACGAATATGAAAGTGGAAGACTCTCAGAGGTTGCCTATGAAGACGAGAGGGGAGATATCGAAGCAGAAATAGAGGATGTCATCATGCGACTGAAGCTCACGAAACGGGGCAGGAATGTGTAGACTTTGGACTAGCGATGACCACGCATATATGAAGCCATTGAACTAGACACTCTCAACGTCGGAGGATTCTCCATAATGAACTCACATGAATCAGGAGATGGTGTACTAGGCTATAGTGACTGCCTGATCAGTCTAGGCACAGACCCCCAAGGCCTGACACAAGAAGAAGCGATGAGAAGACTGGATGAATATGGTCCAAACGAGCTTACTCTTGAAGAAGGAGAGAATCCACTCTTCTTGTTCTTGCGGCAATTCAAGTCACCTTTGGTCTATGTTCTCATTCTTGCAGCAGGAGTTTCTGTCCTTGCCGACCACGCAATAGATGCCTTTGTAATCGCAATCATTCTGATGATTAATGCCATCATTGGATTCGTCCAAGAATGGAAAGCTGAAAAGACGATAGAATCAGTACGCCAACTCATCGAGGAGAGATCCCTAGTAATTCGAGAAGGGGAAGAACTTGACATTCTGTCAGATGAGATCGTACCGGGAGATGTCTTGCTCCTCAATGCTGGGGAGAGAGTCCCCGCAGATGGTAGAGTGCTATTCGAGAGAAACTTGCATGTAGATGAGAGTCTTCTGACCGGGGAAAGCATCCCCATAAAGAAGGATGTCATATGTCTTGTTGATAATCCACACTACTATGAGAAGTCAAACCAGGTCTTTGCAGGGTCTTATGTCACAGAGGGGAGAGCAAGAGTCCTGGTGGAGAAGACCGGTGACGATACTGTTCTGGGAGAGATTAACCGGGAGCTTGCTGGAGTCGAGCAAGAAGAAGCGACAGTAACGGTTCGTTTGAAGAGGCTTAGTATCTTCTTTCTTTTTGCAGCACTAGCTTTCGTTGCTCTCAATTTCATCTTGGGAGTATATAGGCAGATAGAAACTTCTGAATTGCTGCTGTTCTCCCTCTCCGCCCTTGTTTCAGCAATTCCAGAAGGGTTGATAGCAATCGTCACAGTTGTTCTATCTGTTGGAGTATACAGGCTTTCTCGCAAGAATGTGATTGTAAGAAACCTTGGTGTTGTTGAAACCTTGGGTGTTGTCAATGTCATCTGCTCAGATAAGACTGGAACGCTCACAAAGAATCAGATGATGGTTAGGAGAATCTTCACACCTAATCACACGTTTGAGATAAGCGGCGATGGGTTCAATCCTGAAACGGGAGGGATCTTCCTTCAAGGATGCGGTCCCGAGGGATGTTTAAGATCACCAGGAGTGGAATCAGAGAGCGACGAATCAACAAGGATCCCAATAAACGGTGAGATACTGAAGGACTACCCAGACCTAGAAATACTGTTGGGTTCCATGGCCTTGTGCAATGATTCTGATGTCTTCTCCAGGTGCTTGGTAGAAGACGACCCGATCCGGAAATGCACAGGAGAAGACAGGGTATGGAGAATAAAGGGTTCGCCTACCGAGGCAGCGCTACTAGTTGTCTTGGAAAAGGCTGGCCTCCACCGATATGTCTTGGATGAAGCCTGGCCACGTATTTCAGAGATTCCCTTCACAAGCAATCGGAAGTACATGGCTACGTTTCATGTCCCTGGGAGTAGGCTGGATTCCCTTGACATTTCGAGTGACAATGGCTTGCTTATCGTAAAGGGTGCTCCAGAAGTAGTCGAGGGATTTCTATCTCAGCCGTCAGGCGCAGATCACTTCGTTGCCGAATTCGCATCACAAGGACTTCGCGTTCTGACCTGTGCGATCAAAGAGATACCCAAGGATTCGCCACAAATACGTGAGGAAGACCTCACAGAGATGAGATTCGTAGGCTTGTGTGGAATCAATGATCCACCGAGGGAAGGAGTCCGAAATTACATAGAGAAATCCAAGAGAGCAGGCATTGACGTATTGATGATTACAGGTGACAACCCACTTACAGCAGAGGCTATCGCAAAAGAGGTCGGCATTCTTGACCCAGAAACGGGGTATACTAGTCTGACAGGAGATAGCATTGATGGACTGGATGATGAGGAACTTGAAGAAGCGCTATCGGTAGGTGCGAAAGTCTTCTCTAGAACTACTCCACTTCACAAACTCCGCATTGTGAAATCATTGCAGAGCCAGGGAATGCTTGTCAGCATGACAGGGGACGGAGTGAACGACAGTCCAGCTCTTAGGCAAGCCAATGTCGGAGTAGCTATGGGAATAACTGGAACAGATATCGCCAAAGAGGCTGCTGATATCATCCTCCAAGACGAAAGGTTCGAAGCCGTAGTTGACGGCATAGAGGAAGGTCGGCACATTCTCAATTCATTGAGAAGAGTGGTTCTTTTCTTGACCTCCACGAATCTTGCTGAAAGCTTCGCAATCTTGTTTATTCTTCTTGTGTTTCAGAATCCGATACTTCTTCTTCCTCTGCAGATTCTATGGATAAACTTAGTCACTGATGGAATGTTAGATTTGGCACTCTCGTTGGAACCAAAGGAACAAGGTCTGTTGGACCAACCTCCAAGCTCGCTTAGAGACCGCGTTCTGTCAAAGGATACCCTGGGACGAGCAGTCCTGTACGGCATGGTCATGGCGCTATTCGTCTTAGTTGTGTATCTGCAGCATATCGGGCAAGCAGAAGACAAGATACGTACTATGTTATTTGTGTCCCTGATTGTTCTTCAGTGGTATAGCGTGCAAAACTGTAGATCTCCGACCAAAACGATTACAGAGATTGGACTCACAAGCAACAGGATCATTCTGGCTGTTTACTTGGTTGACATATTCCTTGTAAGTATCCTTTTCCTATTTCCCCCACTGACAAGTGTCTTTGGGCTTGTTCAGCTAGAAGTATGGGAGTGGGTGGAGATTGCAGTATTCGGCGTAGTCTTGCTATTAGTCGAAGAAGCAAGGAAACGAATCAGTAGAAGGCTCCCCTCACGAAACTCGGCCTGAGAAATCATCGATATTGTGGTCAGCTAGAAGGAAACCTTCCGGTAGAAGTCCGGAAGCTGGATTCCAGTCTTCCCTTGGAAGATGTCCCGGAGCAAGTCGAAGTGCTCATCTAGGTCCTTCATGAGCTTCTCCAGAGCATGCGGCTCTATGTTCGGCTCTACGCTCCACATTGTGAGATAGTTTGTAATCACCCCGAGCTCGACGCCACCTTCTTCGAGGTCTCTGAAGATTGTGGCCTTGATGAGCCATTCAGACTCGAACATATCCAGAATATCTTGGATGCTGAGCACGATTAAATCAAGAAAACCTACGAGACTATCCAGCTTCTTATCCTCAACACCTTCCTCCCGGAGAGTTTCAGTGATGGTCTGGAGTGATGAGGTTCTATGCCGCAGAGTTTCGAACATCTTCATCAGCTTGGTGAACTCCTTGATGGAGGCCTCTAATGCTGGTACGAGCTTATCAAACAGGTTGACGAGCAGCTTCCCCCGAGCATTCTCTCTGATGTTCTGAAGCCCCTCAAGTTTGCCCAGAGGCCCATCAATGTGCTCAATCTGGACAAGAGTATTCGTGACTGCCTGAATTGACTTCACCGAGTTCCGTTGAATCTTCGACCATCGTTCAATGAAAGTGTCAAGACTCTCACGAAGATCCTCAAATGCCTCGAAGTCAGCACCGGCCAATATCCAAGTCTCCGTTTACAGATTCATTTCAGGTATTTATAACTCATTCTGAGAGGTTCATGCCGGAGGCCATTTTGACTCTTGAATAGAGGTAAAAGAAACAGTGGCCATGGTCTAAAACCTAACTGGTATGTCCCAAGAAGGACGTGTCATTTCAGACTGAGGAGGTCAGACCTAGCAAGAATCCCCGTTAATCGTCCTTGGCTCTGAACCAGGACAGCCTGATAGGTATATAAAAGCGGGATGACGTGTACAACCGGGGCGGACTCATCAACTATTGGAGGTGCCTCTGGTGACATCACCGCTTGTACTGATATCTGACTGAGGTCATGGTGCAACTCCTTGATAATGTCTTGCTCTGTCACCATTCCAAGGATGACATTTCCTCTTATCACCGGAATCTGCGAATATCCATTGTCTTGCATAAGTCGCATAGCTCTTGACGCGGGGTCTCTGGGATCTACAGCTATCGGATTCTCAGTCATCAAGTCTATGCATCTCATTCTCTGAAACTGGCCTATGAAGCGACGTTCGATTCGGCGATGCTCGATTACTTCTAGGGCCCTTACCATCATAGAGTGACTGACATCAAGAGCCCCCTTCTCCACTCTGGATACCCAAGACTGTGTGACTCCAAGTTTGTCAGCCAATTCCTTCTGAGAGAAGCCAGCATCTCTTCTCAGGCGCGTCAGTTTCTCACCTTCTCGCTTGACTATCTCCAAAGCCTCACCGCCCCTCATTTTCACCAGATTCTATGATTTATATTCCTTAGCCGCATCTTCCTAGTTCCACCATTCTTCAGAGTACTACAAAAGCGTTCGCATGCCAACCCTTTTATGCCTTTCAATCGGCGCCGGGTGAACAACAAGACAATAGAGTTGAACCAGAATGGTTATTGAAGTTACGCGTGGCGTTGGCATTCCGGTACCCGAGAGAAAAGTCGAGATTGTCGAACGCAAGGGAAAAGGACATCCTGACACCCTTTGCGACAAGGCAGCAGAGGAACTCTCGGTCCGCCTAAGCCAGTACTATATTGAAACATTTGGACAGGTACAACATCATAATGTTGACAAGGTCCTCTTAGTAGGAGGTCAATCGAACGCTCGCTTCGGAGGGGGCGATGTTATTGAGCCGATCTACCTCTTGTTGAGTGGTCGAGCAGTTGATGTTGTTGACAAGGACTACGAACGTCAGGTCCCTGTAGGCAAGTTCGCAGTGGAGCACACTAGGGAGTGGCTCAGCGGAGACCTACCAAACCTAGATGTGAATTCAGATGTCATAATTGACTACAAGATTAGAGCAGGGAGCACGGACCTTGTGGGCAACTTCGAAGTAGGGGTTGACATCCCAAGAGCCAACGATACGTCCTTTGGCGTAAGCTATGCACCACTATCGCCGACTGAAGTGCTTGTCCTAGAGGCTGAGCAGTTGCTGAATCACGGATACACCAAGAAGAAGTGGCCGCAGATTGGAGAAGACATCAAGGTCATGGGTACAAGAGTTGGAGATAACATCCACCTGCAGATAGCTGCTGCAATCATCTCTACCCACACAAAGGATGCAGAGGAATATGCCAGTGTTATGGAAGGCATAAGTGAACTACTATCCGACATGGCCGTCAAGGTTACCGACCAGTCTGTTGAAGTGAGCGTGAACACTGCGGACAGTCCTGAAGATGGCTTGTTCTACTTGACCGTCACAGGGACCTCAGCTGAGCATGGCGATGACGGACAGGTTGGACGTGGCAACAGGGCGAACGGTCTAATCACTCCCTACAGACCGATGACACTCGAAGCAGCAGCCGGCAAGAACCCTGTTTCTCATGTTGGCAAGACTTACAATGTTGCGGCCCGAGAGATTGTAGAGAAGGTAGTTGAGGAGCATCCAGATCTCACCCAGGTCTACTGCTACCTTGTAAGCCAGATAGGCGCACCAATAACAGAACCCAAGGCAATCAATGTAGAACTCTACGGAGAATGCGACCTTGACAAGGTACGTGGTTCTGTCGAGAGCATATCTGAAGAGGTGATTGCCAAACTGCCAATGGTCTGGGAAGGATTCGTAAAGAGACAGTATCAGCTTTGGTAGAGGAATACTAAGACATCATTACAGTGCGAG
>SMTZ1_10006931_pt1 | contig 11396 bp, 10 predicted proteins | sample DeeMarSWOR136_30_FD_25667 | JGI IMG/M metagenome (IMG submission 25667)
TATTCTCCCCCAAACAAACTTGAAAAACAGATGAATATTGAATTTAATGACTGTAAAAGCGATAAAAAAAATAGATGGTGAAGCGCGCGCTTACAATGCAGTTTTAGATCACTTCCATATTTTATTGATGTGAAAATCACTAAATTGTTGAAATTATGTCGATTATTTTAATAGCAATAGTTATGATGAAAAAGATAGAGAAAACTGTAGCGGCTAGCATAAGTCTCTTTCTATTAAAACGTATTTTGCGGTATGAAGAGAGCACCTCTGAGGTTACAAGAAGTGTAATGGCTGTAATAGCAAGCAAAACAATCAAATCTTCAAAATCAAAAGGAAAAATCATGTCAGGATTGACTCCTCTTCCTCTATGATACGATATTCGATTATTAGAACTGCGTTATAGGGATTGGTACGTTGCTTGATGATTGTGACCGGTTTGTTGAGGACGCTTGCTAGAACGCATGCAATGGCACTGGTTAGAGGAGAGAGAAATGAAAAGTAGACGGTCTGTTGTTCATTTACGTTTGGATTTTCATACACAGAACTATCGATTCTAACGCGAATCGCCTCTTTCTCTACATTCATTTCAAAGTACTGGACCATTTCAAAATCTTCGATTAAAAGTTTAGGTAGGTTCACTACGAGATACTCCAGGTTGATTGTGGAGAATTCTCTCTTCAGTGTTTTCTCAATAAGCGTCACTAGTTCGGCTCCTGGAGGAGTAATCAATAAAGCTGGAGGTTTCTCGATGAATTGAATGAAAAACCGGGGGTCTTCTCTATAAATCATTCTGGGGGTTGGAAGTCTTGAATTTTTTTCCTTTGCTATGTACGCCTTGTATGTTTTGGGAATCTTGAAGTATCTTGGAGGGAAGAATATTGCGTTGCCAGCACAATCTGTTTCTTGAATGAGTTTGTTTGCTATTGCTATTTGTGAAGACGTACTTGTCTCGAGTAAAATTTTCTTTACATATTCCTTTTCGCCGATGTACGCGAGTATAAATCCCCAAGAAAGCATCCCTAGGCCGATGAGGACCAGAATTGATGAGGTGTAGACTATTGATAGGGTTAAAAACGTTGTCCCACTTATAATCAAAATCGAATTGGCCAATCTCTCATTCGCCAAGTTAGGGATTTTTCGTGCGCTCAAAGAGGTCAACAATGCAGCTCCAACTGCGAAAGCGCTTGCAAGTAACACCAAAACAACTGATTGCAAAGAATACAACTTGTAACTTGCATACCATTCCTCACTAAACTTTAAACCGAAAAAGTAAAGGTCAGTATTAACAAATTGATCTAACTGATAAAAAGGATATAATGAAAAAATGTTTATCCCTGCTGCAGCTGTAATCAGCAAAGTGCAGACTGCTTTTGAAATCGCATCGTGCTCTCTCGCATAGACTACCACCAATACTACTGAGAGAGGCACTAGTATCATGGCTATTCTTAAACAGTTTAAGATCAATTGTGAGCTACCCCATATTGGATCAGCCCATTCAAGGCTAAACTGCAATCCATACTCGTAGAGGTCACCATGGACGAAGGTTTCGATCCGTGGGAAAAGAATTAATATGGAAAATACGTTCATAACAATCATTGCTAGTAGCAGAGTCAGAGTGATTTTGGGTCTAAAGGGGATGCTTATTTTCATAGGTTTTGCCTTTTGATGTGAGTTCCAAGTTCTTACAATAGATTCGGTTTGCTTTTAAAGAGTGCGTTTCTAATTTTGCTATGCCAACATAGTATTAGCTACTCGTGTTCAACTCTTAAGTGCGCGAAACTGTAAACAGGTAATTCACTTAGCCTTTGGTAGAACAGACTTCACGCCTCATGCCTCTATACTGTCAATAAGCGATAACACTCACATGAAAAGGTCTAACATGCCTACAAGGGCAAATTATGCTTCAATGTTAGCCTGCAACTATCTTACAAGGTAAGCTCACGCGGGTAGGATACAAAGGATAAGCTGATTTCGATTAGAGTATTGTTCTATAATTATTCAGAAACCAAAAATGGCTGGCGGGGACCCTCTCTTTTTTAAGGCTACAAGAAGCGCGCGAGTCTTTAAAAATTCAAAAGAAATAGTTGAAGGTTGCTTATTCCTCGCCTTTTATAACTATATCGAAGCTGAAATTTTTAATGTCGCTTGTATCTGAAGCTGCCGACAGAGTGAGATTCGCGGAAATTGAGTCACCGCCTTGCAGGACTGTACCTTGTCGATCCCAAGTTAAAGTGAGGCAGTCGCCAGCTTTTTTGGGCGCCCAGCTTTCAGCAGTCATGGTGAGCGTGACTGGATCGGTGCCGGTATTTTTCACGTATATTATTTTGCTCGTTGAGTTGCCTGGGTCTAGTGTCCCCCAGTTAATCGTTGTACAGTTTAGGTTGCATTGGCTTTCCGAGTAAACGCCTATGTTTATTCTTTTTACTGTTCCGTTTGACGTTATTGTTTGTGTGGCTATTATTCCGGCAGTTACTAGGGTTAGGGATATGCCTGCTGCCACGAGGGCTATTATTACTGTTGTTGTGGAGAGCTTTATTACCATTGTATGTTCGCCTCTCATTGTCTGTAATCGGTTGTCTCAAGTATTAATAAACATTATTGTTCATGTTAACAACACAACTACACTTCCTAAACACGGAAAACAAAATTCCGCCTCATCCTAAAGCAAAAAAGAAAACCTGTTTAGCTGATCCACGCAAATAATTTATCTCGAATTTGCTGAAAACGCGCTTAGGCAACAATTAGCGTTTAGCCTTAAGGACGATTAGCTGCCGAATAGCGTCGCCACTGATTCTGTTGGCTCCTTAAGCTGCGACTAGCGGACATCTAAACGTCACTCTACACCTATAGATTTAATAATTAGCCAACCAGATGTTTCGTTTTCAAGGAGGAAAAAACCTCGTTTGCTGTTGGACACATGGCGCTGGCATACTTGTTGGGCAAAGCATCTGCGAAGCTTCTCAAGGTAAACCTCAACATACCGCTAATCTTGGTTCTCTCAGTAATCCCTGACATCGACATTCTTGTTGATTTTATCCTCAAATCCGAGATACACCGAGGCCCAACGCACTCAATAATAGCAGCAGTAGTAGTTTTCATTCCCTTCTTCGTGCTCTACCGCCAGAAGGCAATGCCCTACTTCGCCGCTTTAGCTTCTCATTCTCTGATAGGTGACTTCTTAATTGGAGGGCAGATCCAGTTGCTGTGGCCTTTGTCTACAAATGAGTTCGGGCTACACGAGTTAGGGTTTCCTTACATCAACATCTATAATCCAATAAACATTGCACTTGAATTCACATTATTTGCCCTAGCTATAATAGTCATGTTGAAAACGCATGATTTATTCCGTTTTTTTCGAAAAAACAAGCTAAACTTAATTTTAATTATACCGATTTTCACGGTTTTACTGCCCACATTCGTAGGCTACCCGTTGCACGTTCCCATCTTGTTGGTTCTGCCGCATCTGTTTTATTTAGTGCTATTTTCCGTTTCGGTTTTAATTATAATCGCTCGGTTTTAAATAGCCAAGATGGTGGCGTGGCTTGCTATTTATCTTAACCGAATTTAGGAAAAAATTTAAAGAATAGTCCGAGAGATTGAAACATTAATTAATAAAAGAAGTTTCATTAATCTTTCAGTTGTTTTTAAAGCGTTGCTTGCTGTAATATTCTTTTCAGAATTGTTGCTGCATGCCTCATTTTTAGTTTTTTCTCACCTATCCTTTTACGATACTTTATAGGCACTTCAACTATTGTGTAGCCTTTTCTTTCTACTCTATGATTTAGTTCAATTTCAATGTCAAAGCCTTGCGACTTCACTGCCCAATTTCTAAGTATTTCTGTTCGTATTACACGTAAGCCAGTCAATGGGTCGCGTAAGGAAACGCCATTTAATAGGTTGTGTGCAAATGCTAAAAGCTTGTTTCCAAAATAAAAGGTACTGCGCACGGCTTTCGGTTCTATGCCTCCGCTGAATCTGTTTCCACAAACCATGCCCACCTGTGGGTTTCTTTCAAGTATCTTGATCATTTCGGGCACGTGCTCTGACGGATAAGTGTAATCTGCATCTGTAAGAACCAAATACTTCAGGTTCAAGTCGATGTGTTCAAGTGCCTTTGCTATAGCGTTGCCCTTGCCGAACCCGTCCTGAACAGCTATTTCTGCCCCCAAATTTTTAGCGATTTCCACGGTTCTATCTCTACTGTGACCGTCAACAACAAGAACGTTAGGAAAATCTAAATTGTCTAGAAATTCCGTTAATGTGGGTCCTATGCCGTGTTCCTCGTTCAACGCAGCAACCACTAGCTGCACAGAGCAAGATTTTTCATCAGCTATGTCCTGCAAGCCTTCTCCCTTCTTTTTTATTACACTGAATTATCGTATTTATTGCGAAAAACGTTATAAGCCAAGTTTCTAAAAAACTAATAATTCAAAGTCTGATACATCTTTCATAACCCATTTTTTGCGTGCGCGCGTGTGTAGTGAGAGCGAGCTTTAGCAAATGAGCGTTAAAGTGAAAGAGAGAAAGCGGAAACGAGTAAACGTTTGGGTTTAGGTTTCACTCTTTATAAGGGAGGGATTAGTCTCCACAGAGCACAAAATAACCAAACCAGCATATTTGGAGCCTAATGGAAATTCATTGCAATAACTTATAGAGACTACAGTCATCGAAAGGCTACTATTCTTCAGGCTTTCTGCTCCAAAAAAATGAACCTTACTTTGAGCCAGAAAACAGTTGTAAGTAACTATTCAGGCTGTTCTGTCCTAGCTTTTCTAAACCCTTTCAGTCCTTTGAACTTCAGTTTTGCGGTTAAGATTTTTTCCGTGGCGAACAATCGTGAAGCTATGTACATTATAACTATGGTGAACGCGGCAACGTAGATTATGCCAAATATAACCGTTGCGTAGTCGCTTATTATCACGGCTTTGGAGGCTATTAATGGTTGGCTGTATGGAATTGCGAATATTACGGCCTTCAGTGCTAACGGCAGCGTGTTAATGTCCAAGTAGATGAGTGCCATTGAAGGAATGAATATCAGGGGGTAAATATAGCCGACGAGGGCTGTGGCTCCTCGAACATCTTCTGCGAAAGCGGACATTATCACGGCTAACGCTAAGCCTGAAAGCAACGTTATGAAGAGTGATATTCCTAAGAGTAAGTAGCCGAGGGGTGAGGGAACAAGGCCTAACTCCACCAAGTCTATCGCTGTGGCATTTGGAATTCCGAATGTCATTGAGCCAAGTATGTAATTGTAGCCTATCATAAATGTTACAGCGGCAACGCCTGCGACGATTATGGTGCTGGATAGTTTACCCATGAGAATGGCAAAACGGTCCACGGGTACTGTCAGCAGAGTTTCAAGGGTTTTCTCTTCTTTTTCCATGGCTACGCTGGTGGCTGCTATTTGCATTGAATATGTGAGCATGATCATGAGTGTAACTGGTAAAGCAATGGATTGGGAAAGCATTAATCCTGAGAGTGTGGCAGGGTCGATGCCTTGTTGGATTTCGCCTTTAATTATGCTTGATTGTGTAGTGTAGAGCACATTGGGTGCTATGACGCGGTTGAAGCTGGTTATGAGACTTGTGATTCCTGCGGAGCCAATGTCTGAGAAGATACCGCCACCTTTGAAGACTCCGTAGAAGTTTACTATGGCGATGACGCTGGGGTTACCGCTTGTGTGCTGGGTCATGTTCTGGCTGAAGCCAGTAGGGATTTCTATAAATTGTGTACTGTTGTATTGCTTGAGTAAGCCTTGGTCTACAACTTGTTGCGGGGTTGTGTTGTTTATGACTGCGACGTTCATGGCCATGCTCAAGTTACCTATGAACTCTTGAGACCAGTTTCCGCCGTCGTTGTTGACTACGAGCAGTGTGGCTTTTTTGGCTTGCTCTTGGGCTGATTCTACCGCGTAGCCGAGAACGAGTCCGAAGACGGGAAACATTATTAGTGGGAGGACTATCATGCCGACGATGATTTTTGGGTCGCGGATTAGTTCTTTGAGTTCCTTTATGAGGATTGTGCTGAAGCCTTTAAGCATAGCCAACCACCTTCGCGAAGACTTCTTCCAAGTTTTCGCTTTTGTATTTTTGTTTGAGTTCGTTGGGTTTGCCTTCAACTACGATTTTGCCTTTGTTTAGCAGGGCTACGCGGTCGCAGAGGTATTCCACTTCTAGCATATTGTGGCTGCTGAGTAGGACTGTTACGCCGTGCTCTTCTACGTAGCTTTTAATTATTTCTCTGACATGGTAGGCGTGTAGAACATCTAATCCGCTGGCAGGTTCATCCAGTACGGCGAGCTTGGGCTTGGTCATTAATGCCCTTGCTACGAGGAGGCGGCGTTTCATACCTTTGCTGTAAGTTTTCGCTTTATCCTTTAAGCGTTCGCCTAGGCCGCTGATTTGGGCGGCTTCGTTGATGATTTGTTTGAGTTCGCTAGCGTTTTTTGTGTTGAATTTGGCCATGAATTCGAGGTATTCCCATCCTGAGAGGTTTCTGTATGCACCGGCTTCTTCTGGGAGGTAGCTTATATGTTTGCGGACTTCGGTTGCTTGGTTGACCACGTCTAGGTTGAAGACGGTTATTGTGCCCGAGGTGGGTAGGAGTAGGGTGCTGATTATGCGGAGGGCTGTGGTTTTTCCTGCGCCGTTTGGTCCGATGAGTCCAAAAATTTCTCCAGAGTTAATGTAGAAACTTAACTCGTCTAGGGCGCGAATGTTGCCGAACTGTTTGACTAAGGCTTTCGCTTCTACTGCGAGGCTCAATAAGGGTCACCTGAGTTTTTGTGGATTTACCGCGAGGTTATATAAGGCTTTATTGGTACAGGGCTTTACTGGTTGACGGAGGGATTTTGAACTGTTGTGCTCTCGGTGACTATAGCCCCCTTATTTAAAGCTTCAAGTTTGGTTTGGGTGTGGCTGTTTTTGGTTGAGAAAAGCGCCAATACCTATAGACCCCCTATAGGTTTCTGCAATGAATTTCTATTAGGCACCAAATATACTGGGTGTTCCTTGATTATCCAATGAAGTGCTGACTGAACAGTGGAGAAAACACTCCTTAATCTGCACTTATCACCTCCGTAGAAAGTCTGTTGGAACATGCTGCCTGACATAGGAGTTCTCAACAAGACTTGAAAAGCCAAACGCAACTATAAGAATCCTACGAAATTCGCCAATTTACCAATTAATTAACCATCGAATCCACTTTAACCGAATTCCTTACTACAACGGCAACCTGAACCAAGCCCCAAAAGACCTAATGGAAAAAGGCCATCACAGAACGACTTTTTCTTAAATAAGTTAAAAAAAGCTAAAAAAGAGCAGATACAGAATAAGATAGATCATGTTTAATATTAAAATTCATCTAAATGTTTGAGGGTGTAGCCTCTGACTGCGTCGTAAATCGATTTTGCGGTGTAGCCTGAAAAACCAAGTAGACTTGCAGCTGCAGAATACAACAGAAGCAAATATTTCCTAGTATCAACATTTGCGCCTTTTTCTACAAGTTGTTCCGCTTTGACTCTACGTTCACATCGTTTATTGTCAGTATTTGTGAATAGAAATCTAATGTTTTTGCCGGCGTGAATTTCCGCGCCTTCCTTAATCAGCTGTTTCGCCGCGATCACTTGACTAACACGTTGCTTATACTTACTTGGATGCTTCGACAGATGTCTCGTGACGATTAAATCCCATACTGGAACTTCCCCGCTTAACAGTCTTTGACTATATTCTTTCACAACCTTTAATGCTTCAGGGATTTTTTCCACAAACTGCTTAGAGTCACCTGCAGAAGCTAAAACGTTAATCATCTCCATTTGAGCGTTATAAACAAAACGTGGGGTATCTCTACGACGCGCTTCTATGCCTCTAACTTTTACTTTATCGTTTTCCATGACACCGTAGTATCTATTTAGGACACCAATGTTGGGATGAACCTTGGAGGGAAGAAAAACAATCCACTTGTAAATCCCCTCAAAATTCAAAGGAACACCGATTTTCTCGCTAGCCTCTTCTGATAATTCACGGTAATCGTCAAATGTAGCATTCTCTTTTTTTAGCCATAATGAATCAACAATCCCGTGGATAACCTCAAAACCTCTATCTTCTGCCATGTGAGCCGCTCTAAGAAATGCTTCTCTGCCAAACGCGCAAACGCCCATATGACCATCAACAGTACCAAATTTGGCGTTCCTATAACCCAAATAGCCAAAACATGTTACTAAAATCCATTTTAAGGCTGCTTGCCGTTTATAATAAATTTCTTGGAGCCTAGGGTCTTGAACTTCCTCTTTCAATCTTTTATATTGCAGTCTCTTGGAGACAATGAGGTCTAAAGCTTTAGGGACTATACCCACTCGTTTCTCGCAAATGTTGTAATTAAGGTCGGGAATGCGCAACCGCGAATTTGGACAACACCTGCAAAGCACGGTTTCAGCAGAAATATTGTTTTTCACCATTAAGACTGGATACATCGATGAAAAATCCACTTCACCGACTTTATCGTGGATTCCGACTTGTGGTTCGTAGACGAAACCTCCGCGATCACCTATAAGAAGTTCATAAGCAGACTTGAACGCTTCAGGTGTTCTCTTGTTTCTAGGAATTAAAACATTATCTTTAACTGCTTGGTAAAATTGAAGCGAAGACATACTTGAGCCAATAGACGAACGAGAAGCTGTATGCAATGGCACCCGACAAGTTCTCGCTACCTCGAATAAGCCATCAAAATCTGCTTCATTCAAAACAAAAGTGTTGTTTCTGTCGATGTGCACTCTTCCGTAAAGCCGCATTGTAGCCGCTTTGTAAAACGTGCGTCCATAAGAAAAGAATGTTCTGCCCCGCCCTACTTTGCTCATAAAAGGAATTTCATCTCTGTTAAGCATGAACTTGTCCACGACATTGTTGACCGTTGCTCTGTGGATTAGATAAGGGAAAAAATAAGAGTCTCCACCAGACGTCAAAATGATGTCAGGGTCGAAATTTTTGATGACTCTAACAATTTGTAATATTTTGTCTTCTTCCTCTCCAGAATCTATGACTTTTTGTTTATCGGCTTGGGTCGCGGTTATCCTGTCTATTGGGTCTCTAAAGCTAGCTATCTTGGTTCTTTTGGCAATTTCTACTTCCAGTTTGGTTATGCGTAAAGGTGGGACAGAATAGTGAATGTGTTTTACTGAATCTAGCAGTTTGTATTTCAGATTTTTTTCTGTGGTTTCTACTTCCACACGGGCAAGCGGAAATAGATTGCGACTGAAGAGGTAAGCTCTGTCGCCATGCAAGTCGCAATTATGAACTTGATACCGCAGATAGTCGCCTTTTTGCAGGATACCTTGAGTGAATGCAGAAGTTTTTCTGCAATCCTTAAGTTTAACCTCCAGAACCCTTGATTTCTCGCTGTCAGTTGGTCGCGCATACTTGTAAACGAAATTCCAAGAAGCAATTACTTGATTGGAGAAGAAGCTATTGACTAATTGTTGTATTTCTTCTTGCTTTCCAGAAACGTAGATTTTTGGCTGAAACTTGTCCGTAAGCCTAACTCTCTCGCCATTCTCGTTGATAATCCAAATTGCGACTTCGCCTAAATCAGAGGGGTAGATATCAAAGAGCCAGCCCCTAACACGCTTCGGACTGACCGCGTTGCCTGATTGCATCTAAAGCCTTCTCTAATCTTTGCAGCCTTTTTTGCTGGAAAAGCAGAATAGACATAATCATGGGCTCGAAAAGAATTGGCTGAGTGGCGTTGCTTCCTGCTGAAGCGAAAAGTCTGCAGGCGTCCATCAAAGCGTCAAATGCCTCTCGGTCTTCAGTGCGCAGTGCTTTTGCGAATCCCTTCCACCTGCTAATTTCATCTTCCAACGCCATGCGGTACGACTCAACGGTCCTGCCCATTGTTAAGCCTCTAAGAAATTCTCTAGTGTAAGGGTCTCCGAAGGCAGTTCCGCAACCCCCAAAACGTAACGCGGATGCTTTTCCAAGATGAATTCTTGTTTATACCTTGTCTTTCTGAGTGCTATGACTGTGTTGGCTCTTCCACAAGTTACAGTGTGAAGGAAGGTGTTTCGCCTGCTTTCCTGATGTGGCGGATACGTAGCGACTAGTATAATTTGGTTTTCTTTTGCGAAGTTTGAAAGGTAGGCTACTACTTGACTGTAAACTCGGCGTCCCTCAATCTCGGGGACGTCTTTGTCTAAGAAAAAGCCTGCAATATCTGATATCACCGCTAGCTTTACGTCATATCGCTTAATTGTTTCTTTTAGCTTCTCAAGTACAAGCGCGGTTATCTGGTAAGCTGTGAATGCCCTAGAAATATAGATGCGTTCCAAGGTTTGTTTTGGGTCAAGCCTATGTAACCTAGCTAGTCGAGCTATATAATAAAGCTGGAAGGTGTTTCCGCCATCAACGAAAACAACGTTGCTTCCTAAACCTCCAAGCTGAATTGGCAACTGCGCCTTAACACATAACAGTGAAGACAAAGACAGAACAGATGAAGACCCATGGAGTACGGCAAAATCTCCTATGGCGAAGCCTGGAAACAACTCGTTTACGTTTCGTATGCTCAGTGAAAGCAAGGGTTGAGATGATATGGTCTTTACGACTGTATTCTGATACAAATGCTCACTTCTCCCAATTTTTGAGGAGTTACTACAGTGCCTTTTAAATGGCTTTTAAGCTATCCTAGATACGACTTCGTGGTGCAGGTGAGAGAGTACAGTAAAAGTGAAGCAAATGAAGTACAATAGACTTACACAGTGAAAGGTTAAAAAGAGGGGAAAGCTCGCTTGAACAGCAAGTCATTAGCTGCCCGCGTTGCTGGTTTGGAACTTAGAAACCCCACAGCCCTAGAGTGTTAGCCTTAGAGTGTTAGTTTTGTTTGAATGGTCTGGTTACTGTTTCCAGTTTTTCGCCTACGACCTGAGCTTCGCTTTTTCCCAAGCCCTTTTCAAAAGCTTTGCGAATATGCTTTATTTCATACGGGTTTATGCCCATGACTCGGCAGGCAGTAGCATCCGTAGCAACAACGTCTGTTCCTGCAATTATGAGGTTCATCTGAACTGGTGTGCCGTCTATGGGTCCTTGTCCTTCCATGCCCACGAAGCCATCTATAACCGTTATCGCTGGTCTTAGCACGGTGTTAATGTCAACCACTACTTTGCTTATGCCTTTCAAATGGTATTTGCCCTTGAACTTGTCAGGAAGCAAGCCGAACATGTTCTTCATGCCCAACGTCACGCCAGTATCCACATGCGTTTTGAGCTTTGCTGCGCTTATGACCGCGGATTCAGTGACCAAACGCGGCACAGTTATGCTTTTCAACGCTTCGCCATTAGGAACCTCGAGCTCAACCTTGTCTTTAACGTATCTCAGGTTGAGCCATTCTACGCCGTTGCGGCTGCACAT
>SMTZ1_10006932_pt1 | contig 11395 bp, 9 predicted proteins | sample DeeMarSWOR136_30_FD_25667 | JGI IMG/M metagenome (IMG submission 25667)
TGGGTTTGGTTAGATGATCCATTTCCTAAACCCATAGTGTATCCTAATCCATTACCACTCCTTGACTCAGTAACTTAATTTGGACAGCATTGATTTCTTGACAAAGTTCAACCAACATATATTTAATAATACGGGTTCAGTGCTCGACAATCGGCTATCAGATCATAAATGAATTAAACGTCTTGTTATGATATAGAAAAACGTGTAGAAAGTGCACTGAACAACTCAAAACTTACATCCAGACGACAATTAAAAAATCCAGCACCATTTATAATCTCTAAAGAAACAAGAAGAATACATTGGAAAAAACAAAGTATTCATATCTACCTATTGCAATTTTAATCTTAATTTACCTTCTGTTGGGGGTTTTCCTTTTCTCTTTTGAGAACTATCCTATTGATGATGATTGGTCTTACATCAAGATAGCTGAAACTTTCCACCACACAGGGGAGATACACTTTACCCCCTGGACTGCCATGAGCCTCGTCTTTCAGGTCTGGTGGGGAACATGCTTTACTCGCCTTTTCGGTTACTCCATTGAGATGCTTCGATTATCTACACTGGTCATTTCTCTTCTGGGACTCATCTTTATATACCTATTACTGCGAGAGCTCAAACACCACTGGCAAACAAGTCTTTTAATTATATTCTTGATTCTCTTTAATCCCTTTTCCTTCCCCCTTAATTTCACCTTCTTCACTGACCATTTCTTTATCTCCCTTCTCCTTATCTCCACTTACTTTTACTACAAGGCATTCAAAGATAAAAAGGATAGTTATCTATTGATCGCTTCTCTGGTAGCTTCATGCTCTGTTCTAGTGAGGCAAAACGGTATCCTTATACCCCTATCGGTCTTTATTTATCTTCTGATAAGCGAGCGATCTTTAAAAATTATTATAAGAAGGAGTCTTTTCACATTAGTCATACCAATCACCACGTTTATTATCTTCACCTATTGGCTAAATGTTATCCATGGACCTCCTACTGAATATATTAAACAGTTTGATAAGATAGTTGAAAATCTAAGAAAACCTCATCTCTTTTTAATCAAAATAGTTTGGAGACCCTTTATCATCCTTGAATTTATGGGTTTCTGTCTTCTCCCTTTAAGTTTCAGTTTCCTCCCTAAGGTAAAAGAACTCTTTAGCAGAAAACACTATTTTCTTCTTCTTTTATTCTGCCTTGCTGGAACCATATTCTATCTCTTATTCGAACACATTGGTCTTTATCCTACAGTTGACCTTTGGCTCAACGGGTTTCGCTTTGCCTACGTCTCAGAATATGGATATAGAGATTTCCTCAACATACTCTTTTTCTTTTACAGAATATTAGACTTTCTTTCCGTAGCATCCATCGTTTATCTCATCCATCTGCTGATAAAATACAGAAAATCAATCCGGGAGAAATTCTCTCTTGCCTCACCTACCTTCCTAATTCTACTTATAGGAATCTTCCAGTTTCTCTTCTTTCTTACCACTGGCTATAAATTTAGCCGTTACTATTTAATCCTCATCCCCTTCTTTATCTTCGTCATTCTGGAAATTACCAGACACATAAGAATAAATAAAAGGATCTTCCTACCTCTTCTCACAATCTACACACTATTTTCCTTCTCCATAACCCAAGACTTCATGAATTGGAATCAACTAAAATGGCAGGTTGCTAAGCAACTTAAAGACAAGGGTATTCCCTTACAAAAGATATCGGCTGGTTTTGCCTGTGATGCATGGCATTGCTGCCAATATTCTTTAGATCATCCTTATGAGATATCTTCCCTGAGAGGAGATATTCCATGGTGGATTGAAGACCTGATCCCCGTTATTGATCCTCAATACCTCATTTCCAATTCACCTGTTCCTACAGGCTTTGAGTTTTTCACTTATTTCGATATAGACAGATATAACATCATCAACTCATTTGACTACTTTAGCCTTTTTCACTTAAGGAAGATGAAAATCTATTTGTTGAAAAGAGTACCTCGCACAAATAAGCACGCAGAAGGATTTCTCTCATTTGATTTCCTTCGTAATCTTAAAGGTGCTCATTTAAAAAGTGGTAAAGATATGGCTAAAATCAAGCAGGTTTCTGTTGATATAGAGGGGGTTAAAAAAGCAGCGTTGTTGCAGCCCTCGTCTTCGAGGGTATCCTTTAGAATAAAGCTTCCCCAGGGGAGATGCAGACTGAAGGCAGCTTTGGGTATGATGCCATCTTGTTGGGATAAACCAGGAGATGGAGTTCTATGTAAAATCTTAATTGACGATATCCTTTTAGAAAATCTCTTCCACGTGACTGGTTCAATTGGAGTTGGACAGAGGAGGCAATTTTTTAAGCCTAAGACCTACTTTTTTGAACCCCGCACCTATTTCATTCAATTCATTGACTCCAAAAACAATCCTGCTGAAAGAAAGTGGCAGAATATTTCTCTCGACCTCTCAACATTTGCAGGGAAAGTTGTAGATATCACTTTTGAGGCAAGCGGTGGTCCTAAAAATGATCAACGATATGACGACGTCCTCTGGGCTCAGCCTATTATTGAGAGTTATTGATCATTACTTTCTAGCTTAGAAGATGTGTGAGGCTCTCAATAGATCGATACTGAAGAATCCTGGTAATAAAGAGATATAAAACGGTAAAAATATTTGAGGTGAGCATATACCCAAAAACCAGGACAGCAATAGTACGCTCAGGTTTTTGGTACCTGCGGTTAGCCACTCTATTAGCACATGCCTCTATCCCTCTAACAACAAGGGGAAGAACTGCCGGATAGACGATAAACATGAGGCGAGGATTATGGACAAAGAGGAGGTAACATCCAAATGAGCTAATGAGGTAGGTGAGATAAAAATGCCTTTGGTGCTTTTCCAAGTAAAAGCCCCAAACAGCTAAAGGAACCCCCCAATGGAAGCAAAACACCAGTGCATTCATCACATAAAAGAAACTCTGGTGACGTAAATATCCATAGGTCAGGAAATCTTCCATTCTCAAATTGAGACAGAGATACACCCCTCCAACTAGAATAAGAGTGATAAGTACCACCGGTGGTATCCTCAAATACTGTTTTTGAAAAATAGTATACAATATAAAAAAGAGAAGGAGAGAAACAAGATTAGGCTTTGTCAGGATGGCTAAGGGTAGGGTTAATGCAACAATAAGGTATGTGGGTCTTTTGTCAGATGAGAAGCGGGTAATCAGCATACAATTGAGGACAGCGAAGAAGAAGGCTGCCATATCAACCATGATAGGAAGTCCCCAAACGATTAGGGGTAGTGAGGTTGTAAACAAAAGTGCACAGTAGTAAGCAAATTGGTCATTAAGGAGGTTTTTCGAAAACCTGTAAAACACATAGACGGAAAATAACCAAAAGCAGAAATTGAGAAAAAGAAACGCATATTCTAAGGAGAGAAATCGAGCTACTAGAGATGCCATAAAGGGTACTACCGGGCTGAAGAGCCGATACTTTAGAAGAGGAAGAGAAGATGGTGGAATCTCCTCCCCTAAAAAGGAGCGAGCTGCTAAGAGATACCCTCGGCTATCTTCTGCATAAATGACAGACCAATTTTCCATGCTAAGATAACGCAACAATAGTGCAGATACAGCCATCTGGAAGAGGGATACCAAAAGTAAGATGATTATTCGATTAATCCTTTGGCGCTCGCGCATTACTACCTATGCTCCTGACTCCTTATCCCTGATCCTTAGCTACCGTCTCTTTTAGTTACGGAAAGAAGATAAGTTCGAAATTACCACCTCACAAGCCATTTAGTCAACAAGTCTTTAAAAAAGTTTATCGAGTCTTACCCGCACTCACAATGAAACCCTTTTCTCCTAAAACAACGACAAAAACCCCATTTTATCCATTGTAAATCATTTATCTATATGGTATAAATTTCATTAGCTCTTCGATTTTGACAGATCATGGTCTTAAGAAAAATTATGGCTATAGGCATCAATCATGTCCAATACTCATGAAAACAATAAATTCAATCTTTCAGTTGTTATTCCTCTCTATAATGAAGAAAAAAGTCTTGAGGAGCTCTATAATAGAACTACCCTTTCACTACAGTCCCTTTCTGACAGCTTTGAGCTCATCTTCATTGATGATGGAAGCACCGATAACTCCTTCTCTGTATTGAAAGATCTTCACAAAAAGGACAGTCGGGTAAAAGCCATACGTCTTCGAAAAAACTTTGGCAAGGCAGCAGCACTTTCTGCTGGTTTTAAAGACGCTAAAGGGGAAATCATCGTCACCCTTGATGCAGATCTTCAAGACCTACCAGAGGAGATATCCACCTTGATTAAAAAAATGGATGAGGGGTATGATCTTGTCTCTGGATGGAAATTCAAAAGGAAAGATCCTTTTTTAAGAAAAATTGCCTCTAGGGTATTTAATTCCGTTACTTCTTTCTATACGAGAGTGAAGATCCATGATTTTAACTGTGGACTTAAATGTTATCGAAGAGAGGTCATTGAAGAAATTGAATTGTATGGGGAGCTTCACCGATACATTCCGGCTATTGCTAACTGGAAGGGTTTTAAAGTAGGAGAAGTCAAAGTCAATCACCGACCACGAGTTCATGGAAGATCTAAGTATGGTTCTGAAAGATACCTACGAGGTTTATTTGATCTCATGACTGTGATCATGCTCACCAAATATCCACAAAAACCCCTTCATTTCTTCGGCCTTCTGGGAACTATACTCTCTATTGCCGGTTTAGCTATCAACATCTATATGGCTGTTCTTCGCTTATCTGGAAAGTGGATAGGCAATCGCCCCCTCCTTTTGCTTGGCATTCTCCTTTTAATTCTTGGCATTCAATTCATATTTTTTGGATTAATGGGAGAGCTAATCGTCTTTTCCTCTCAAAAGAATGCATTTTATGTGGTCAAAGAAACACTGGATTCAAAACAAATACTTAAAGATTAGCGAGATACCTCCTTGGAAGAAACCAACCATCCAAAAATTTCTGTTATTATTCCAACCTACAATAGAAAAAACGAATTAGAAAAACTCCTGTACTCTCTAAACAACCAAACTTTACCACCATCCCAGTTTGAGATTATTGTGGTAGACGACGGTTCTAGTGATGGTACTGAAGAATGGCTTATGAAGCATAAGGATCAATTAAAGGTAAAAACATCGCTTTATACTCAGGTGCACGGAGGTCCTGGTGCTGCCAGAAATCTAGGAATGGAGAAGGCACATGGTGATATTTTTGGTTTCACTGACACAGATTGCATTACAGAACCGGAGTGGCTTGAACATTTGATTAAACCTTTCATTTCAGAAAAGGTAGGGGCAGTGGGAGGAAGAGAGATTATCAATGATAAAGATCCTCTGCTTATGCGCTGCTTTCACTATTTGATGACCTCTCCTTTAACCACTGGAGGCTTAAGAGGAAAAAGGGGGAGAAGATTGGCTCATTTCTATCCCAGAACCTTTAACATGGCTATCTCCAGAAGAGCCTACCATGCAACTGAAGGATTTAAAAAAATGTTTCACGCAGAAGACATTGAGTTGTGCTACCGTATTAAAAAAAAGGGGTTTGACCTCATCTATGAAGATTCTGCAAAAGTCTATCATCGCAGAAGAAGTACTCTAATCCAGTTTGTAAAGCAGATCTTTCATATGGGCAAAGCCAGGGTCACTCTTGCTCGACTTCATCCCTCAAGTCTAGAACCCTTACACACCCTCCCTGCCCTGCCACTCCTTTTCTTATTCCTCTTGATTCCTTTATCTGTCTGCTGGCATCCTGCCCTCCTCATACTCGAACTGTATCTCGGACTGGGAGTGCTTTATCTAATAATAGTAGCTATCGACAGTGCCCTGAAACTCCATTCTCTTAAGACCTTTTTCCTTACGCCTCTTTTATTCATCCTTCAGCAAGGTGCATATGGAAGCGGATTCCTTAAATCTTTGATAAGTCATAAGGAACAAAAATCTACTTAAAAACCACAGAATTACACAGAAAACACTGAAAGTGTATGATCCTATAGCACTGGCTGCTCAAGAAGAGAAAATCATAAGTCGAAATCACAATAGAAAGTACTACCGCTTTCGTTCCGCTAGATTCTATGGGGTTATTGCTACCGCTGACTGCGTGGGATGTTGCTTGCGCTGCCGATTCTGTTGGTCATGGAAAGAGGTCATTGACCCACATCGTAGGGGTAAGTTCTACGCTCCTGAAGAGGTATCCTATGGTCTAAGCCAGATCGCCTCTAAATCAGGATACCACCAGGTACACATCAGTGGGAATGAACCAACTCTTCACAAAAGTCATTTATTAGAAGTCTTAAACACCTTGCCAACAAATCTCCACTTCATCCTGGAAACCAATGGCATTCTCCTCGGTTATGATAAACACTACGCGCAGGTGCTTTCTTCTTTTCACAATCTTCACGTGAGAGTCAGTTTGAAGGAGTGCAGTGAAGATGAGTTTCATCAACTTACAGGTGCCGCCCCTCAGGCTTATCACTTTCAATTAGCTGATTTAGAAAACCTTTTATCAGCAGGGGTTGTCTGTCATCCTGCTGCCATGATCAGCTTTTCATCATTTAAAAATATCCAGCAACTAAAAAAGAAACTGAAGGCACTCCACCCGCAATTCTATAACGTAGAAATCGAGGAGTTGATCCTTTACCCCTCTATAGAAAAGAGACTAAAAAGATACAACACTGCATTTTACACCGCACATAAACCAGATTCTATTCCACCAGAACAGATTTAAGAAAAAAGCCAGATGACTCGTTGTAAACTTTGCCATAAAGAATCGATCACTATCGCTAAAACCATTGGCTTTTGTCTTAGCTGCATTAGAGAGCACTTTACTCAAGTATGGTCCTCCATCCAGGGTGTCCATCAGCGGGTGAGAGAGCGTTTCAACCTTCCACCAGAGGCCCCGCATCATCCTGATGGGATTGCCTGTCACCTCTGTCTCAATGAATGTGAGATTCCTGAAGGGGAGAGTGGTCTCTGCGGTCTCCATTATAACCAAAATGGCAAACTAAGCGGTGGAACAGAGGAAGAAGGAAATCTTTCCTGGTACTATGACCCTCTCCCCACCAATTGTGTTGCTGATTGGGTTTGTCCAGGAGGAACTGGAGCTGGGTTTCCTCGCTATGCCTACCGTCAAGGACCAGAATATGGCTATAAAAATCTGGCGGTCTTCTATCAGGCATGCTCCTTCAATTGCCTTTTCTGCCAGAATTGGCACTATCGAGAAAGCATCCATCAAGCAACTCCGATATCCGCATCCCAACTTGCAGCTCAGGTAGATAAGGATACCTCTTGTATCTGCTTTTTCGGAGGTGATCCAACCCCTCAACTACCCCATGCCCTCTCTACCTCCCAACTCGCACTGGAAAGAAATCGTGGTAGGATCCTCAGGATATGCTGGGAAACCAATGGGAGTATGAACCCTTCCTACCTCGATGAGATGAGCTCATTATCACTGCAATCTGGAGGATGCATCAAATGTGATCTAAAAGCATGGAGCAAAGAAGTACACCTTGCACTCTGCGGAGTAAGTAATAAAAGAGTTTTTAATAATTTTCAATTACTCTCCTCAAAAATGAAAGAGAGACACCATCCCCCTATGCTCATTGCAAGCACCCTCCTTATTCCAGGATATATTGATGAAGAAGAGGTAGCAGGGATAGCCCGCTTTATCAGTTCTCTCAACCATACGATACCCTATTCCCTTCTTGCCTTTCATCCCCGATTCCTTATGGGTGATCTACCTACTACTTCAAGGAGACATGCCCTAGCGTGCAAGCAAAGAGCAGAAAAGGAAGGCTTACAAAATGTGCGAATAGCCAATCTACACCTCCTGGGAAATGATTACTAGAGTGAGCGTTCAATTATCAGCACTCAGTCTTTACAGCATGAAAACTTTCAGTATAAAAGCTTATGATGTGACATTCTATGCTATGAATCTTTTTATATTTCGATACTTAAGAATTTAAATTATTTTTCCGATAAGGGTGCTATGAGTAATAAAGCAATTGAAGAAAAATTTAAGCGCTTCCAAGAAGAAGTCAACGTTTACAATGAGATTGGTAAGGCCCTCACTTCCAGCCTGGAAATCAGAGAAATTTTGCAAAAAATCATGCAAACCATAGGTGATTACTTCCGCCCCAGTAACTGGTCCCTCCTCTTAATTGAAGAAAACAAAAATGAGCTCTACTTTGAAATCGTGGTGGGAGAGGTATCCGACAGGATAAAAGACATTCGGATTAAAGTAGGAGAAGGGGTAGCCGGCTGGGTTGCCCTGAATGGACAGCCTCTTTTGGTACCTGATGTCACTCAAGACCCACGATTTTTAAAGAGGATAGACAAAATTAGCAACTTCGCCACTGAATCCATCATTGCTGTACCCATGAAAATCAGAAATAAAGTACTAGGGGTGATTGAACTAATCAATAAGAATGAACTCAATCCCCTGAACAAAAGGGATCTGGAAATTCTCACCACCGTTGCTGATTATGCAGCCATTGCCTTGGAAAATTCCCGTAATTACCAGCGAATACAAGAACTCACTATCACTGATGATGTTACAGGGTTATATAATTCCCGACATCTTCACCAAATCATTAAAGATGAGATAGATAGATTTGAAAGATATCACAATCCCTTCTCTATCATATTTTTTGATCTAGATTTTTTTAAACGGATTAACGATACCTATGGACACTTGATTGGAAGTCAAATGTTACATAAGGTTGCTAACGTCATCTTAAAAAACATAAGGAAGGTGGATCGAGCTATACGCTATGGAGGTGACGAATTCGTAGTAGTTCTCCCTCAGACCACTAAACAACAGGCGCACGTTGTTGTTAAACGGTTGAGGGATGCCCTTAATTCGGAAGTATATTTTGCTGAAGAGGGATTTAATATTAGGATAACTGCCAGCTTTGGTGTAGCTACCTTCGGTGATGACGCCATGAGTAAAGATGAACTATTGAGAGCTGCTGATGAAGCAATGTACCAAATTAAAGATACCTCCAGAGATGGAATCGCCCTTGCAGGACTTCCATAAGCGTAGTCTTAAATGAGGACGCAGATTTGCCCCATTAGAAATAAACGACAGATATAAACTTATGGAATCCAAACTGTGGGATAGGGTAAATGGTATGCTGGTTTAACTGGTAATTTACGGAAATGCTTCGGAGAAGATAATCTTAAGAACCTTCCGAGGCGTTCCCTGTTTCTCATAGGTTAAATCCAGATAAATATTTTCTCAAAAACAAAGTGCTAAAGGTTGCAAGTTTCGTGCTACGGATTTTATACTACCCTTTCTTTCTTAACACGCAACCTGTAACAATTTGTTCTTAACATTCTGGCTTTAAAAAAATTTTCTTGCTCGTATCATTATCAACATATCTTTTTTACCCCCCATGGAGCTCCTTAACCAATCGATATAAATGCTCCCAATCTTTTCCAAAAACCTTAATATCAAAAGTATGTTCCACTTTAGGTAAGGGGTTAAAACCTATTCCTATACCATTCATCTTTTGGGCTATTCTCACCATCTCTGTATCATCTTCATTATGCCCAATAACAAGAGGAGTCTTAGCACTAAATTGTTTAAGCCTCTTCTCCAATAATTCACCCTTGTGAATTTTATTGGTTTTAAGTCCCTCTCTTTGATAACCCACAAAAACCTCTCGAGTACCTTTCCTTTCAAATCGTAGAGTATTACAATCATAAAAGCTTATGCAACACTTCCCTCCATCATTTAGCTGACTCATATACTCTTCCATAATAATATCTACTCCAAAACTTATGATTCCTACCTTCGCTCGCTTGGAGAGTTCCTCTATGGTTCCTTTTGAGTGGAAATAAGACTTAGGGGGTATTTGCACCGCTGCTTTCTTAAAATAGTGAAGTGGAATCCCCATCTGGGTTTCTTCATACCTTATCATCATCTCTAGATTATCAATTCTTCCATCTAAATGATGTCTTAACTTGGCTAAGCAGATAAATAACCCACCGGAAAGCAAGGAGGGAAGAAACCTTAGGTCACTGCGCTCTAGTGGATTAAGTAAAATTTCCCAAAATATGAGTTTGCCTAAGGTAGTTTGCGAAAAACTAGGAAACACACACTCATCGAAATCGATGACAATGAGATCAATATGATTAAATCGTCTCTGTAATTCCTCAAAAGGGTACCTGGCATAAATCATCTTTGAGAATCTGAAGGGGTGCTCATCCTTTATCTTACTTCCTAAAAATTTCAATCTGCCTCCCAATAAACGCTTGAACAATAACTTCCTCAGATAGTAAAAAATGATGGTTAGAATCTAACTGAAAAATCGGAAAACTCATCACCATACTCTTCAATTTCAACGGAGACGTCAGTAACAAACGCGTGAGGAGGTCCACTATGACACCATTCGATCATGGATTGAACATCTCTCTCTTCTCCTTCAAATACGGCCTCAACGCTTCCATCATAAAGATTCTTCACCCAACCAGTGAGCTTGCGTTTTTGAGCCTCCTCCTGGGTATATGCTCGAAAGAAAACACCTTGCACCCTACCCTCAATAAAGAGATGAACCCTAATTTTGGACATAAATTACTCTCTAAAGATGAACTATTCGGGAGTGATACCTCCACTTCTCGTTCTGCAATTACATGGATAGTTTAGGTAGTCCATACCTTTTCAAATATGAAATAAATGAAACCACGAGGACCACGAAGAAGTACTAAGAAAGAAAAATATTTAAGCAGTAAATTCTAAAGAAAAGATGATACATGACGCACAATTGTTTCTTTGTATTTTATATCCTGTATCCTATATCTTGCACCATGTATCATAAATCATGTACTACTATTTATCCCTAAAAAAATTATAGATAGCTTTAGCAACACTTTGTTTCAAATGTGGAACTTGACAGAGCTCAGCTAAGGAAGCCTCTCTAATTTCATCGACACTTCCAAAATGCCTTAAAAGACTGTTGCAAATCTTTTCACCCACTCCAGGGATATTCTCGAGAGTGGAATGAAAATCTTTTTTGTAGCGTATCTTTTTATGGTAAGTCAATGCAAAACGGTGAGATTCATTACGTATCTTTTCCAGTAAAAGAAGGGCAGTTGACCAATAAGGTAGAATCAGAGGATTCTTCCTCTGGGGAAGAAAGATTCGTTCTGGTGTTTTTGGACTTCCATCAGCCTTCCTTCTCCTCCCTCCACTACCTTTAGCCAATGCAATAATATCTATTGGCTTAAAGCCTAACTCTTGTATCACCTTCACTGCAACATTAAGCTGTCCCTTACCCCCATCCACCACTATTAAATCAGGGAAAGGCACATCCTCTTCACCTTTACAGAATCGTCTTTTCAATACTTCATAGAGCATTGCACAATCGTCTGATCCTTCAACAGTCCTAATCCTAA
>SMTZ1_10007280_pt1 | contig 11395 bp, 9 predicted proteins | sample DeeMarSWOR136_30_FD_25667 | JGI IMG/M metagenome (IMG submission 25667)
GGCATCGCATACTCCACCCTTTACGAAAAAATGAAGAAATATGGTCTCTCCTAAAACCGAATAGCAGGATTCGATTTTCGCATAGTTCCTCGCGATGAATCCCCGAAATCAATCCCGCACGAAATTACCAATTAAAAATCATTATTAAAATCAACATCTTACAATCGACTCATCTTCGAACATTTTCACGTGGGTTGGTACGGAGATTGCTGAATAAGGGCAGGTGCTCTAAAGGTGACGCATCAGGGAGACCAAAGGTTATGAAGGAAATTTTCGAAAGGGTGGTTGGAATCAGGCCCACCAACACAGGCTCTAAAAGAGAGCCGTTGAAGGTCGGTACGCTCCTGAGGGACAGGTACCAGGTAAAGGATTTTTTGGACAGGTACCAGGTAAAGGATTTTTTATTTTGGGATGGGAGGCGTAATCATTACGTTGTCACGGATATCGTGGACAAAGGGATCTACGAGCTGAGGGAATTTTCAAAGGATCAAGAAATTGAAGTGGAAAGGGAGATCGTCACAAAACGGTTGAACCACTGGGGAATAGTGCAAAGACATGACCTGTTTAGCGAGGATAACAGGACCTATATAGTCTCGGATTACTATAGAGTCCCCAGCCTCGAGGATATCCGAAGAGTTCATTCGGCCCGTGATATCATCGGGATCGCCTTCACCTTGGTGGATACATTGCATTACCTTCACAGCCATGGGATAGCTCAGATCGATCTCTCAGCCAAGAACATCAAGGATATGAAGGAGGTCCAGAAGATCATCGATTTCAGCGATTGTCGACTGTTTAGTGGACCTTCGACCGGGGGGTTCAGGGATGCAAGGGAGAGGGATTTTCTGGGACTGATCGATTTACTTGAGAGATTAGTCCTGAGGATAATGGAGGAATCGGAGGGTCCTTCCATCCTCCATCTCATCAAGAGCCTGGAGGAAATGGTCGCCAGCCCCCCCAATTCGGCAGCGGATTTTAAGGAGAGGCTATCTCAGTGCAATCCCATGGAGACCAACAGGGGAAAAGACAGAGTCAAGGTCTGGAGGGATACCGCGGCGTGAGAAGAGACGAGGGGCCCTTCCCCATAGCGTAAACCTCAGAAGACATACCGGCGCATGCTGATATTCAGCAGGAAGCCCACCCCGGCCATCATGGATATGACGGCCGATCCCCCATAACTCATGAAGGGAAGCGGCATTCCCACAACGGGCATCATACCCAAGGCCATGCCTATGTTAATCATTACATGCCAGAAGACCATGGAGACAAAACCGAAGGCGACAATGGCCCCGAATCGATCCTTGGATCTAAAGCTAATATTTGCCCCCCAGGCTATGAGAAAGAGATAGAGGGCTAAGAGGATGAGTCCCCCCGCAAGTCCCCACTCTTCGGCCCAAACCGAGAAGACGAAATCGGTGTGCTGGGCGGGGATGAAGTGGAGTTTGCATTGGGTGCCCTTGAGAAATCCCTTTCCCAAGATCCCCCCTGAGCCAATGGCGATCTTCGACTGGATAATGTGATATCCGGCACCCAGTGGGTCGAGCTCAGGCCTGAAGAAGGTGAGGACCCTTTTTTTCTGATAAGGCATCAGGAAATTCCAGAGAAAGGGTAAGGTCGAGATTACTCCGATGATCATGATCGCCAGGGATTTCCATTTGATCTTGACAAAGAGGACGATGGAAAAACCGATGAGCAAGAGGCTGATCGCAGTACCCAAATCGGGTTGTTTCGCAACCATCAAGGATGGAACCAATAAGATGATAAAGGGGAGGATGAGTTCCCTTAATTGATAGCCGTCCTTTTTGGGGAAGCGATCGAAATATTTTGCCAAGGCGAGGATGATGGCAATCTTGGCCAGCTCAGCGGGTTGGAGGAAAACCGGTCCTATCTTTATCCATCGGGAGACTTCCGGATTTATAGCATGGTAAATGAATACTCCCATAAGCAGGATTAAGGAGATTCCGTAGAAAATATAGGCGAAATCCCGGTAAAATCGATAGTCGAAGACGGTGATAAAGATGGCGAGAGCCAGACCGATTCCTATCCAGAGGATCTGTTTGGCGTATAAATGGGATTCCACTTCCCCAAAGGTAGCGCTGTAGAGGTTGAAAACCCCGATAAAGGAGATGATAAGAACGAGGATGAGCAAAGGCCAGTCGAAGTGGGTGAGCAATCTTCGGTCTATCATGTTTCAAGACCTCCGGGGCCGATCATCGAACGAAATCCCTCGAATCGGGGGAATCCAATTCCCTTCCCCGCGCGATGAGAGGGGGAAACTTCCCCTCCTCCTTGAGATTATTGAGATATTTTTGAATAACCTTCCTGGCAAGAGGAGCAGAGGCGGAGGCGCCATGCCCTCCATGCTCCACCAGAACCGCCACCGAAATGATGGGGTTCTCCATGGGAGCATACGCCACGAACCAGGCGTGGTCACGGTGTTCATAGGGGACGTCCTCTTCCGCAACATCCTCTTTCAAGCTGATGACTTGGGCCGTTCCCGTCTTACCCGATACGGTCACACCTTTGATTCGGGCAACACGTCCGGTTCCATGGGCCTCGTTCACCACGCCGGAGAGGGCTTCTCGGATGATCATCAAGGTCTCCGGGGAAATGGGAATTTTGCCTATTGAAATGGGCTTGTACGATTTCAACACCTTTCCATTTGCCCTTTCGATTCGCTCCACGAGTTGGGGAAGGTAGAGTATCCCCTCGGTTGCGATGGCGGAGATCGCGTTCAGCAGTTGGAGTGGGGTGACCAAGACAAATCCCTGGCCGATAGCGCAGGAAAGGGTTTCCCCCTCATACCAGTCTTCGCCATAGGTCTTCTTCTTCCATTCCGAGGATGGGATGAGCCCGGGTTTTTCATCGTTGAGGGAGACTCCCGTCGGTTTACCGAAGCCAAAACCCCGTGCATACTTGGCCAACCTGTCAATCCCCAGGCGTTGGCCGACTTGATAAAAGAAGACATCGCAGGATTCCACAAGGGCACGGTGAAGCTGTACTTTCCCGTGTCCCCCTTTTCTCCAGCACCGGTACGTACGATTTCCAAACCGGTAGCTCCCCCCACAGGAAAGGATTTCTTGCGGAGAGATAACCCCTTCCTCCAAACCAGCAATAGCGGTTATTATCTTAAACACCGATCCCGGAGCATATTGACCCTGTATGGCCCTATTCTGCAAAGGGTAAAAGGGATTTTGGATCAGGTTTTCCCAATCGTCGTGATTGATCCCCCCCGCAAAGAGGGAGGGGTCGTAGGAGGGGTGGCTGGCCATGGCCAGGATTTTGCCATTTTGTGGGTTCATGGCCACAATAACCCCTTCTTTTCCCTCGAGCAGGGTCTCACAGGTCATCTGGAGATCGAGGTCAATGGTGAGAAGGACGTTATTTCCAGGGTAGGGCTCGGCCCGTCGCAATACCTTTATCTCCCTCCCAAGGGCATCTACTTCGACCTGTCGGCCCCCATCCATCCCTTTGAGGAAGGGTTCCCAGTGTTGTTCGACCCCGTATTTCCCAATGAAGTCGCCCATTTTATATCCCTTGAATCGACTCTGTTTAAGCTCATGGCCGTCGATTTCCCCAAGGTAGCCCACCAGGTGAGAGGCCATATGGTCATAGTTATAGGCCCGCCTGGGGCGAACATCGACGATTAATCCGGGGAGATCCAAGTGATGAGTTTTGAAGAGGGCCAAATGTAACCTGCTGATGTCCGATTGGATTCGAATTGGTTTGAACGGGGGCCTGTGTTTATTGGCTTCCAGCCTTTTTGCAACTTCTTGGGGCGTAACCTGCAATATACGGTGCAAAAACTCGGTGGTTTTCTTCATATCCAAGATATCTTCCGGAACCAGGAGCACCTCGAAGCTGGGCCGGTTATCTATGAGAATTCGCCCCCTTCGATCCAAGATCATTCCCCGGCTGGCTGGTATTTCGCGGATTCTTATCCGATTATGTTTTGACAACCTGGAAAACTCTCCCCCCTTAATGATTTGGAGGTGCCACATTCTCAAAACCAGGACCAAAAAACCAATAAGGCCAACGATCAAAAATACCTTATACCTGCGCTGCAGATCCTCTATGCCTTCAGAGCCCAATCGCATTGTAGTAACCCACCATTATCCTGATTGTTTCACGGGTTCCCGCTGTGTGAGAGCGGGGGAACGCATTTGATCAGAGCTATAAAGAAAGGTCCTACCAATCCCGTAATGAGGGATCGTGGGATGATGAACAGAAAAAAGGGAGAGAGGAGGTTTTCGATGGGGCTCACCATCCCGAGGATTGCAATGATGATAAATCCCTCGATGATGCTAAATAAAAAGATGGTCCCCGCCTGGAACAGGGGGCTTCTTATATAAAATCGGTCCCTGATGAGAATGGTTAAAAAGAAGATAGCGGTTTTAGAGAAGGTTTGGACACCGAAGATGCTTCCCGAAAAGATATCCATCATGTAGCCCGATAGGAAGGCGAGAATTGCTCCGGCAAGAGGGGTTGAATAGAGTCCAAGGTAGACGGTCAGTATGAGCAGGAGATCTGGCTTGGCCTGCTGGTGTGGAAGGTTCGTTACTATGGTTGTTTGGATCACCAGGCTCAAGAAGATGAGGCCGAACAAGGAGAGATTTTTCTTCATGGGTTTCCTTTATTCATTGCGCGGTATCCCTCTTTATTTCTTGCATTTCCGTGAACACAAGGATACCATCAGGGGATTTCTACCGGACGAGTCTCGGTGATGATGAACACCTCCTCCAGTTTGCTAAAATTGGCGCTCAAGATAATTTCAGCCTGTTGAAAGAGGCCGTAACTCTTCTTCTCGATTTTGTTGATTTTGCCGACCATCAGACCTTTTGGGTACCGGCCGCCCAGTCCTGATGTCACTACTCTATCCCCCAGTTGAATATCCTCCGCCCGCGGTGCATACTTCAGACGACAGCGGTTTTCCCCATTTCCCTCCACGAGCCCTTTGGCTCGACTCCTCTGGACAATAGCATCTACCGAGCTATTAAAGTCCGTTATCAGGAGAACCTTTGCTGAGTGTGGTGATGTTTGCAGGACGTGGCCCACAATTCCCTCTGGGGAGACAACGGCCATCCCCCGTTCAACCCCATGTTTGGTTCCTTTATCGATGAGAATCGTCCTGAACCAACTTGAGGGATCGATTCCGATGATTTGGGCGGGCAATATGGGTCCGGGAATCTTCTTACTGAATCGGAGGAGGTTCTGCAGCCTTTCACTGGCGATGGCCCTTTCCCTCAGGAGACTATTCTCTTCCCGAAGTTCGGTCACCTTTTTCCTCAGGGCTACATTTTCCCTTTTTAGGTTGACCAGCAGGACGTAAGAATCGATGAGGTTACCGAGGGCATCGGTGGAATACGTGACCGCCTTTTGAAAAGGGTACGTAATTTCCAGCAGGGCCCAATCGATAAAGGCAAGCCTTTCCACATTGTTGATTCTAGAGGAAATAGTGAGCAGAGCAGTGGTGAGAAAGATGACGGCGAAAATTGAAACTCGGTATCTCCTGAATATCGATATTTCCTTTGCCACCATAGATGCAAAAAAACGTGCTAAAAGTGACGGCTTCGTAAAAATTCTCTCTGCCGTTCGACATGCTCAAGGCCTTGAGCAGAGCCGAAGGACTGTGTTGCGCTTCATCCCCTGCCCTGTTAAATTGAAAGCAGCCATATCAAGAGAGATGCGATAGAGAAGCTGCTTGAAAACAGTAACATCAAACAAAGAAAATATTTAACAGGGTAAATCACTGCAGCGTACTTCTCTGTACGCCTCATTCCTCAGGATTTGCCCGCCTTGCATCTGCATCGTTTTTCTTTGCCGTCTGATTTAAACTTTTTACGAAATCATTAAAAGTGAGCCGTTGTCAATTTGAGCAACTCAAGGTCATCCAGTGCCTTGCCGGCACCTAAAACCACAGCCGAAAGTGGATCGTCGACAATGGTGATGGGAAGGCTGGTTATCTCCCGCAACAAAACATCCAGGTTTCTCAGGAGAGCCCCACCTCCTACCAGCACGATCCCCTTATCTACGATGTCCGCAGCCAGCTCCGGAGGAGTGCTCTCGAGGGTAATCCTCACGGTCTCCACGATGGTATTGATGGATTCGGTTAAGGCCTCCCGAACCTCTTCCCCACTGATCTCCAACGTTTTCGGGATGCCGGTTACGAGATCCCTCCCCTTCACCTCCATCGTCTTGGGAGTCTCCTCGGGATATGCGGTGCCGACCTCCATTTTGATCAACTCCGCAGTCCTTTCGCCGATTAAGAGGTTGTATTTTCTCTTAACAAATTGGAGGATGGCTTCGTCCATTTTATCGCCGGCCACCCGGATGGATTGACTCACGACAATGCCCGAAAGCGATATAACGGCTACTTCCGTTGTGCCTCCGCCGATATCCACGATCATATTTCCCGATGCATCGGTGATGGGGAGTCCAGCACCGATGGCAGCGGCCATCGGTTCTTCAATGAGGTAGATCTCCCGTGCCCCTGCCGACTCGGCAGACTCTCTCACAGCCCTTCTCTCGACGGGGGTAATCCCGGAGGGAATGCAGATGATAACCCTTGGTCGCACCAGGGTTTTTCGGTTATGGACCTTGGTAATGAAATACCTCAGCATCTCCTCCGTGATTTCGAAATCGGCGATCACCCCGTCTTTCATCGGACGGATGGCAATGATGCTCCCAGGGGTTCTTCCCACCATCTCCTTTGCCACCTTCCCCACGGCAAGCACCTTCAATTCCCCTTTATTGTCTTTTTGCACGGCAACGACCGATGGTTCGGATGATACGATCCCCCTTCCCCTCAAGTAGACCAGGGTATTAGCCGTTCCCAGGTCGATAGCGAGATCGTTGGAGAAGATTCCCCACAAACTATCGAATACCATAACGCCCCCCTGCTTGATTACGGCTCAGTTCACATGTACATCGGTTGACAATCAGTGCTCAATGTGCTTTTCTACTTAAGGGTTCAAATAATTAATTATTACCGGATAAAGGCCTGGGGTCAAGTAAATAAATGTTGATTTTTGAATTTCTTTTGCGGAAGTGAAGGGAGGAACCCTCAATGCTCAAATACATACGGACCCATGCCACCTCGTGGATCATCAAGGTGGGCCTCTTTTTCATTATCATCGTTTTCGCCTTCTACTTTGGCTTTAGGCCAGGGAAGGGAAAGCATGAGGGCATGGTAGCGGAGGTAAATGGGCAGTTTATCAGCCGGAAGGACTTCAATGAAGAATATCAAAAACTGTTGGCATCATACAGGGATAGATTTAAGGGCAGGCTGTCCGACGAGGCGATTAGGTCTCTTGGGTTAAAACAGCAGGCCCTAGATGGGCTCATCAACAAATTCCTCCTCTACCAGGAGGCCCTTCGAATGAACCTACGGGTCAGCCCCGAGGAACTCGGAAGGAGCATTCGCTCTTTCCCCCTCTTTCAGGTCAATGGAAAGTTTAATAGGGAGAGGTATCTGAGGATACTTGGGTTCCATCGGATGGACCCCGAGGATTTCGAGCAGATGCAAGAACAGCATTTCCTCATCGACAATCTGAGTAATCTCATCATGCAAAATGCCGGTACCGTCTCCGGGGAGGAAGCCCGGGAGGCGTACTTCATGGAGAATGAGAAGGTAAACCTCGAGTACATAAAGATAGGGCCGGCGGTTTTCTTGGAGAAATTGGGGCCCACTCCCACCGAGGTCGAGGAGTACTTCTCCAGCCGCCGGGAGAGTTTTCAGATCCCCGAAAAGGTGAACCTCCAATACATGGTGTTTCGGCCGAAGGAATACAGGGATAAGGTAGATATTCCCGAGGAGGAGATCAAGGCCTATTATGAAGTGAATATCGATGATTTCGTCACTGAAGAACAGGTGAAAGCGAGACATATCCTCATCAAGGTAACCCCCGATGCGGACCCCGAAAAAGTCGGGGAAGCCCGCAAGAGGACAGAAGAGATTTTGGCCCGGGCCAAGAAGGGAGAGGATTTTGCCTCTTTGGCCGAGCAATATTCCGAAGGACCTACGGCCAAGAAAGGTGGGGATTTGGGTTATTTCCCTCGAGGGAGAATGGTTAAGGAATTCGAGGATGCGGCTTTCTCCCTCAAACCGGGAGAAATGAGCGCCGTTGTGAGAACTCAATTTGGTTTCCATATCATCAAGGCTGAGGATATCAGGCAAGAGAGGACCCGGGGCCTGGATGAGGTGCGAAAGTCCATCGAGTCCACATTGCGGGATCAAAAATCCCGGGATCTGGCGGAGAGAGGTGCGGAGGAAGCCTTTTATGCCCTTTACAAGGGTGGCGAGATGAAGCGGGTTGCCGAGGAGTATCATCTTTCGGTAAAGGAGACCGGTTCTTTCAGCCTTGAGGAAAGTATCAAGGGGATTCCTCCAAGCGATGAGATGAAATCCGTTGCCTTCTCCCTCAAGGAGGGGGAGGTTTCTCCGCCTGTAGAGATTGCCAAGAATTTCTACATTCTTAGGCTGACCGACAAACAGGAGCCCCGTCTGCCCGAATTGGAGGAAGTGAGAGATAAGGTCGAGAAGGAATTGAGGGAGAAAAAGGCGGGAGAGAAGGCCGAATCGGCGGCGGAGGAATTATTGGCCGAGGTGAAGGGAGGCAAGCCGATGGAAAAGGCGGCCACCAGCAAGGGGTTGAAGGTAGAGGAGACGGGACTTTTCAAGAAACGGACGAATTACATCCCCAAGATTGGCTCCGTTGAGGGTTTGGTGGAGGTCATCTCCCCCTTGGATGCCGAACATCCCTATCCGGATCGAACCTTAAAGACTGGGAAGGATTGGGTCGTCATACGATTCAAGGGGGGGGAAACGCCCGATATGAAAAAGTTCGAATCGGAGAGGGAGTCCTGGGAAAATATGCTTCGTTATAGGAAGGCAGAGGAAGGTTTTCAGAGGTGGTTGGCTGCCCTCAGGGGAAGATCGAAGATCGAAATCATTGGGGATGTGACAGAGCTGTAGCGCTTTCCCCTTACTGCTGTCCCGAGAAGGGGCTCCCTGGCAAACTCGAGACAAGAAAGAATTTCTGGAATTCCCTCACCCTTATGGGAAGTATCCCCCTAAGTACTGCAAACAATTTCCTCTATTTCCGTTTGAAACATTGCACGCCTCAATACCAAGAAAATTTTCATAGTTCAGTTAGGATTGTTTCCCCCTCGGAGCCGCCCAGCTCTTCCCCAATCGCCTGGGGTCAAGGACGGATAGAAGTTCGTTCGAGGCAAATATAGGCCTCACGTTTAAGGAAGCCACTAGCTCGATTGACGACTGAAGGAGTACCCGACATGTAAGATGGAAAAGGAGCTTGACAACAGGCGGCCTCATAGAAGGAATCGCTCCTCCCTTCTATCCCAAATAACCCCGCCCAGAACACAGCACCATCGCTGAACGGCCTCCTAAAGAACGCAGATTTGTGAGCCCTTTTGGAACTTGACATTCCTTCTTTTGTTTATTAAAGGAGTCCTGAGAGGAATACATAACACAGGTACCTATCTTATTCGGAAATTTTGTCCCAAGAGCAGTGCCTAACCAAAGAAGGGTATTTTGTAGTGAACGGATCACCAAATTGAAAGAGGGGGCCATGACCAATTTTGAGGAGATTACGCATTCCATGATTGCTCTGGATATCTCTAAGACGGCGGATTTGACCAAAGCAGCTATTGAAGACCGCGTTCCAGCCATAGAGATATTGAATCAGGGACTATTGCCGGGGATGAAAATTATCGGCGACCGTTTCCGCAGTGGAGAGTTCTTTCTGCCTGAAGTCATTCTTGGCGGAAGGGCGATGAAGGCTGCAATGGCCCATTTGAAGCCGGCTTTTCACAAGGAAGGGGCAACAATTCGAGGCCGAGTTGCCATAGGGACCGTGAAGGATGATATTCACGACATCGGGAAAAACCTGGTGCTCATGATGCTGGAGGGCAACGGCTGGGAGGTAATGGACCTGGGTGTTGATGTAGACGCGGAGCAATTCTGTTCATTTGTGAGGGAAAATGATCTGGATATTGTCGGCCTTTCGGCACTCCTGACCACCACAATGCCGAGGTTAAAGGAGGCGATAGATGCTCTTGAAACCGCCGGTCTGAGGGGAAAGGTCAAGGTAATGGTCGGTGGTGCCCTTGTCACACAGGCGTACGCTGATGAAATAGGCGCCGATGGTTTTGCGCCGAACGCCGTTGATGCAGTTGCCCTGGCTGGGCAACTCGTGAAGAAATAAGCATCCATCGAGGTGATAAACATGGGAAAACTCAATGGTAGAGAACGGATTCTTGCCGCTTTGCGGCGAAAGGAGCCGGATGTAGTGCCTCATATGGAACTCTGGTTGAATCCCGCAGTAGCCGAAAAGATTCTTCCAGGTGGTTCCATTGAAGATGTCACGGAGTATCTGGACATCGACGGTATTGCCTACTATACGGTCTCAATGGAGGAATATGAGGTTCTTGACGCATCCAAAGGGATCGTTCGAGACAAATGGGGTGTCATCAAACGGGATACTGGGCAGACGACACCCCACCCAATCGAGGCACCCATTAAATCGGAAAAGGATCTGGACTCCTATTCTCCCCCGGATCCCAATGACCCGTCCAGATATGAACGCCTGAAAAGAATGGTTGACAGGTTTAAGGGAGAAAGAGCCATTGTAGGCATCATCGACCAACCCTTCATACGGGTTAACGATATTCGAGGCGCTGAGGATCATTTTGCGGACATGATCATCAATCCTGATTTGATTATGCAGCTTAATGAGATGGTTGTTAAACATCATCGGGAAGTCCTCAGGAACTTCTTGGAGGTCGGGGCGGACATTATCTGTTTTTCCGGGGACTTAGCGAGTAAGGACGGTCTTCTGGCATCGCCTAAACATCTGGAGAAATTCGGAATATCTCCGCTCGGAAAGCTCGTTGATTTCGTCCACCGTCGAGGTGTGCCGTGCATCTTGCATTCCGACGGGAACATCATGCCAATTATAGAAAGGCTTCTTGGGCTAGGGGGGGTCGACTGCCTGCACCCGATTGATCCTGTTGCGGGCCTCGATATCGGTGAAGTAAAGAAACGTTATGGTGGGCGTGTCTGCTTGATGGGGAGTATTGATTGTGGGCCACTGATGATGTGGGGAACACAAGAGGAGGTGCGCCAAGCCGTGAAGGAGAATATCAGGAAGGCCGGGAGGGGCGGAGGATACATCGCCGCCTCCAGTCACTCAATCCAATCCAAGGCAAAGCCAGAAAACTACGTGGAGATGGTAAAGGCGATCAGGGAGTATGGGAGGTACCCACTCGCTCTCGACTGAAGAAGATCCGGTATCAGATTACCAGCGTACAGAGATGTTATCGATCAGAGGGGAACACTCCAAGAGCAACGATTAGCGATTCTATACAATGATTT
>SMTZ1_10015162_pt1 | contig 11394 bp, 13 predicted proteins | sample DeeMarSWOR136_30_FD_25667 | JGI IMG/M metagenome (IMG submission 25667)
CTGAGAGAAATGGGAACATTGAGTTGTATGCCCACCTGCAGACTTTGGCTCTCTCTTCATCCTTTGTGAGATCAAACTCATCACCAACCTTGTAGTAGCCACAAGGTTTCGAGTGTGGTTCGCTTCTAAGCTCAGACACACGGGCTACAATTCGATATCTCTTTGACATTGCTTTCTGCTCCTGAATCAGCCGCACGGCATTCGGCCTAAAAGGTGATTCCTTCTGCGCCTCTATTATAGTCACGAAACCTGCGTCGATGTTAATCAATACCAATTCGCGCTGCAAACTTCACGATTAGGAACACTACAAAGGCGATGATTATGAACGTGATTAGCTCGCCGACAAAGTGTCCAACCATGAAGGGGCCCACAACAATCTCCTCCCATGCCACATCCGGAATGAACATTGTAATCATCGGCATAATCAAGTCGCCAACCAGCGCCTGCACTAACATACCTAGGTATAGACCCAAGATGAAGGCCACGGCAAGTCCAAGAACCTTGTACTTCGACAGGAACGTTGTGAACTCGTTGATGAAGCCTTCAGGAGGCGGGGATGGTTCAGGAGGCGTCAGTAGTTTTCGAATCTCTGTAAGCTGCTCAAGAATCTGCTCGTCAGTCGACATTCCAGCACCTCTCCTATATAACGTGCCTGGAAGTGTGGACTAGGTGTGATTTATACTTATCAGTTGCTCAGCGGATTCAGAGCATCTGGAATCTCTAGTTGATCCGCGACGTGTTCTACTATGTGGTCATCATAAATCATCTGCAGAAGCTTGAGTCCAAAAGCAAGTGATGAAGTCAGACCGACAGTGGCTATCACATCTTCATCCTCAACCACTCTCTCGTGAACAAACTCACAGAACTGTCCGAGTTCATCAGAATAGTTGGCATGGGTCGTTGCCCTCCTCCCCTCCAAGGTTCCTGCAGCAGCCAGAACGAATGCACCGCTGCATACTAGTCATGCGTTCTTCTTGGCAAAATCAAAAAGGTTGGTAAGAAAGTTAGAGTCCTTCATGAGGGCCCTTACTCCTCTACCTCCGGGCATTACCACAAGTTCGTATGACTGAAGGTTGTCCGTCACTCCATGCGGATGGACGAGCAATCCGTTGGCGCATTCAATGAGGTCATGTGTGGCGACATCCTCCACCTCCAGTGGAACATCGACGTGAATCTCATTCTGATCTATCATATCACGTGTGCTGGCCAGGACTTCGCAAACACCGACGAAATCTGGTTCCTCCACTCCCGGGAAGATGAATATGGCAACTCTTCTAGCGTCCATTCTAGGCACCTGACCTGGAACGGTGAAACAGAAGGATTCTGTTGAACATGTCTGCGAGCGGTTCTGGTTCTCGCGCAGTTCGAAAGTCACCTCATTCGGCCCTGACGGGAGCTCCACAGAAGGGACAGAATCGATCCTCGGACTTAAGCGCAAAGCCACAGTACTTGCATCCTAACGTAGACACGCTGGGTTCGGGCTCAACTACTCTGATTGGAGAGGGGACTGTTTCCCCCGTTGACGGATCAAACCATACATCTGAGGTGCCGCTTCGCTTGTCCCTAACAATGTGCCTTCTCACGCGTTCCTCTGGCATGCCGGTTCTATCAGCAATCTCTTCAATTGTACGAGCATCCCCTCTTTGTATCTCATCTCTAACCTCGGAACTTCCCCTTCTGCTGTTCCCAATGCTGCTAAGGAACGAGAAGACAAGGACCACCAAGGGAATCAAGAACACCCAGGAGTTGGTGTAGACATAAAGCCAGCCGATGATGAAGATGGGGATTAGCGTTCCAAAGGCAACACCTTCATCCTTGCGCTTCTTTCTATCGTAGATGGGTTTGGTGTCCACCGGAGCTCTCTCAGGAACGTATCCAGAGGTCTGACTTCCCGGCTCAGGCGCTTTCCAATGGTCAATCTCACGCCTTCGAGATTCAATGTGGCGACGTTCTGCGGCTTCAGAGAAGAACACGATGACCAGTATGCCAACGGGTATCAGAATCCAGACTACGCCGGTATATACCCAGACAATGACCAATATGGCAATTGGGATGAGTACGCCGAAGGGAGAGTCTTCATCGTTGTTCGGCAATTGTCCTTCCTCACTCTGGTACCGATGCGAGGTGCTTATTGATGTTGTGCAGAAACCTGTGTCGACTACCTGGTGAGGAAAAGTGACTGTAGAAGTTATCGGAGAAGGCGAGCCAAGAAAGATGGGGGAGCGGGATGATCCCGCTCCTAGATTGATCTGCGCTCCTTGTTGACCCTTACACAGACGACAAGAATGGAAGCGACACCCACGACACTCAACAGCACGGCCGAGTTGACGAGTCCGTCTATGAGTCGGGTCATTGATCCCGGAGCGGTCAGTGGAAACACGGAGAAGATTGGGTCGTGTGTTATTGAGAAGCCGTCCCAGTTGGCGTAGCATGAACAGTAGTAGTAAGTCTGTGATGACCAGTATGAAGGACTGTATGCAAGATCAGCAGATGGAACTCCATACTCCATCGGAAGTATAGGGAGTATATAGTAGTAGGTCGGGATAATGGCGGTTCCTACTTCATAGATCATTCCATCGCGGCCCCAGACGTAGGTGCCTCCGAAGTCCACCGCCGTTCTGACGTCTAAGTTCTCGACAAACCGTAAGGTTCCATCAGTGGTTTCTCCGGACTCGACCATGGTGGTCGCTACATCCGTACCATCAGCTAGTTCACCCTTGATGGAGTAACTTGAGAATGAGCTCCAGTACTTGGCAGCAAGGCCTAGACCATTGACTTCGGAGGGTACAGCACTAGTGACTGGATCATTGAACTCACCTATGTGCTGGTCTATCTTCAACACCGCAGCATCTTCTGTCACTTTGAAACGGTATACCATCTCGAGCCGGTCGACCTCAACAGGGACCATCTCAGGCTCCACAGGCTCTTCTGGCCTTGCCTCGGCACCTATCAGGCCACAGAACCAAATAGGTTGTGGGTACGAAGTTGCAAGGTTTCCCTCGATGTTGATAATCTCTGCACTCCATTCGATTTCCCCATTGGAATTCAGTACGGGGAACACAACATCTCCCAATTCTGCATCCTCAGCATAGAAATCATAGACGTCCTCAGACGCCGACTCATCCTTCTCATAGTAGTACCAGTCCGCTGCTCCATCATCATCATAGTCGTAGCCGATTCTCTCGTAGACGATGTCCATGATTCCATTTCCATTCGTATCATTGAAAGATGTCATTCCTGAGAAGTAATGGTTCATCCACTGGGTTTCCGTATCTGAAGAGAACATCTCATTGACATCGAAACCGTAACCCGTGAAGGACCAGTCGTAGTCGTACTCGTACGATTGGTTCATCCACGCGGCCCAAGAGTACCCCTCTGCGAGGTTGGGAATCACTGTGTTTGGATCGACTTCACTGTTAGACTCATCGAACCAAGTGTAGTTAGACTTGTAGTAATAGCTCGAGTTGTACTCTGAGAGAGAGAAAGATGAGAAGATGAATACCTCATCACCAGTAAGGGCACCCTCATCGGGACCCCAGAAGAAGCCCCACATATCGACAAGTTCTGGAGTATCAAACCATCTGATTTCAGATAGCCATTTCATGTATGAGCCGTCAGGGTCTAGAAGTATGGTAACGAGTAGGTTCGAGAAGGACCAACTGAATGAGTATGAATACTTGGTTTCCTCAAGAATCCAGTATGGATTACCATAGGTGTCTTCAACATAGAGAAGCGGGAAATATGGGTAGTCAACTATGTCAACCCTCTCAACGGGGTAGTTTGTTATCTCTGTGACTGGCTTTACTGGCTCCACTGGAAACAGTGGACCAGTGCGTCCTCCTTTCTCTGAACCTGAGTCACTCCACCATTGGTAGGCTACATAGACACCATCAAGCATCTCCGTGCCGCGACCTGTGTTGGCTTGTAGGGGTCGGTCTGAGCTGCTAGCGCGGCGGCAGGGAGGAGACTCACTATTGTCAGACTCACGAGAACTCCAAAAGACAAGGCCTGTAGATTCGCGACGCCCATTGTCTAATCCTCAAGTCAATGATTCACAGAGAGAGAGTAACAAGTAGTAATAGGAGTTCTCCATGAACCGTTCAATTCGATATGGTAACCTCTCCAAATGCTCTTTCTAGTCCGCATAAGGGGAGTGATAGAGCCCCGAATCGTTCTTAATCGGTTCATAGATTAGCGTTCGACCTTTCTTATCAAATGAACTGTCTTTGTACGTCCCTCGGTTTCGCGGCTAATCAAAGATTTTCTCTCGAGACCCGACAGATTCACGCTCAGAGTGGATTTGCTAAGGCCTGTCAGGCGACGGAGCTCGTTCTGCGTCATGGTTCCTCCGGCCGCTTCTAGCTGGTTGATGATTCGTCGTTCAGTGTTAGAGAGTGTCACAACTACAGCTGTTTTGGTCTTTGGAATAGGCCCGACCTCTTGATCACGCTTCATCATTTCCTCGAGATGAGCAACCCTTCGCTGCAATCTCAGGACAACAAGAACTGCAACATTGATAACAAGTATGACAGAGATGATTAGTGCTATTGTAGTAGCAAGGAAGATGGTTTCTCGCGGTATGGGCAGAGCGGCCAGCCAGACCCAAACAGACGCAAGCAGCACTATCACTGAAATGATAACAAGGGCCACATCGATGTGCCAGCTCCATCTCACCAGACGGCTCATTCCCACGACCGTCCTGACATCAGTAGTCCTGCTTAAGAAGTCACTTCCTTTGCCGTCGACGCCAGTCACCATTGATTGCACTGAGATGCCCATTGTGGTGGTTCAGATGAACAAAGGCATTGGCGATGACATCAACGACACGCATTCTGCGGAATAGCTTTGGAATGCAATCGCCCTTCAGCACACGTGCGAAATCACTCACCTTGGCATTCTCAACCCAGGCCAGGAAATCACGTTCACCTGAATCGTAGTAGTCCTCAATCTCTTGACGTGATGTGCCCTCCCAAGCACCGTCGGTACCTGGGGCATAGAGGTCCAAGAGGTCAGGTTTCTTGGCTGATTGGCTTCTGATTAGGACATTAAGGGTGTAGTCGTACACAGCGGCCTGATGGGCCAGAATCCATCCAAGGGATGACATTCCAGAATCCGGTCGATAGTGCAGATCGTTGCATCCTGCTTCATTCAGCGCCTTGACTGCATTCTCACGCCAAACACGGGTGCGTTTTGCTAGACTTCTGACTAACTCGGTCAGGTGCATTTTCATCACTAAGATGTGGATGAGAACCCGATTTAACCATTGGCAACCCATTCACTTGAAGAACACCCAGTACAAGCATGATGCGAACAAAACGTGTATATGCCCCAAAACAGGTGGCCATCTTGCGAGGCATAGCACTTGGAAAAGCAGAGTATTGGACATCTATCACGGAAGGAACTTCGGGAACTCAAGCGGCTGAAGATGGTGAAAGAGGCGCTTGATGAGCTGAAGAGGAGGGGAGTTGACGCCGATATCGTAATCTGCCCAATCTGCAAGAGTCCAAGAGTGATTGACCTCACTTCGTATCATGACCTAGGCTTCCTAGGGAGTTTTCAGCCGGCCTACTATTGTCTTGATTGTGGCTGGTATGGCCGCATTGTCACAATTATGACAAATCGTCCAGAGGAAGACGCAGTCCTTGAGGACATGAAAGGTGCACTAGCTCCACTCATGGAAGAAACTGACGAGGAGTACCCCAAAGAACCCCCGATTGAAGACCTCTGACATATGTCTTATGGGACGTGGATGCCTTCAAATACTGAGAGCAAATATAGAGTGCTTCTGATTGGCTGGCTCTACGGTATACGAAGGCTCGAGTTCTCACTTCACCACTGGGTCGTCTAATCCATCATCTTGATACACTCGGTGACAGTGGGGCATGGATGATGAACAGAGCTGCAATGATGAATCTATTTGCTGATCCTGCGGGGAACTGGTTACAGATTCTGCATGACACTCTCGGGATTATTCTGATAGCCCTTGGTTTCATAGTAGCAGTCGTGTTTCTGGTCAGGAGAGAGAGGCCACTTAGACTTCTGAAACGAACACGCCCAGTGATGATTCTGATACTGACTCTATGGGCAGTCACATTCTTACTTGGACTTGCAGGCTATGTCATGTACTGGCAAGCCTTTCTCCACTCCTGACTCCGCCGAAAACCTAGGCTATCTAGGGCGTAGGATTCACTCTCGAACTGGGTTTCTCCGTACGAGTTCAAACGTGACAGGGTTAAGTCCATCCGGACACGTATGAGTTGCTACACACTGGTCCTTGAGCCAAGGGAATCGCGCATTGTAAATCATGGCATATACCTTCGGCACCATCGAATACAAGGCACTAATGCAGATTCTGCCCTTGACCTCTTGTTCAGTGAATAGAATCTCATCACCTTCTTTGTGTCCGGCTGCACAATGGCCAGTCTGACTCTTGACACAGCATTCCACATGCCACGGTTCATCTCTAATACATCTGTCTTCACTCATAGGCGATTGGTGTAACTCGCCTCTGATAAGAATCACGTGCCATTCTCATCCTCGGGAGGTTCGGGCGGGGGCCAATCTGACGCATTATCGTGATTGTCGATTTCTACACGAGAGTCAAGCCGTAGGGTGGTCCCAAATGGAGGCTCTTCACCAGAAACAAAGGCGTCCTCCGGGTACTCACCTGCACGTTTCAGCCCTTCGCTGGCTGCAATGGGACCGAAGATTTGTAGAATAATGGTTGTGAGCACTAGTACATTCAGGATAAGCACACCATAATAGACTGCATCAGCCTGTCCTATACTGATGAGACTCTGTTCGACTACCAGAGAGAGACCCACTGCTACACCGGCCTGTGACATTAGGCAAAGACCCAGGTATCGAGTCGTCAAAGGCGGCGTATCTGTAATCCTTGCCCCTCCGTAAGCACCAAAGTACTTGGAAAATGTGCGTCCCATGACATAGAGGGCTGCTAGGAGAATAACTGTAGCATTGGCTACGACAGATAAATCGATTGAAGCGCCAACAATGACAAAGAAGATCATCACTATCGGTGACATGACCACATGGAGCGTGTGACTGACTGGGTCTTTGTCAGGATGCACGTAGTTCCCAACTATGAATCCAAAGACCATGCAAGAGAGAATCGAGCTAAGGTGTAGATAGGACATTAGACCTACAAGCAGTATGATGACGCCCAGCTCAAATTCAAGAAGCTGTGTTCTGTCATCTTCACGATTGATGAAGTACACCATTGCTGCTCCGAGAATGCCTCCAGCTGCAGAAGAAGCAGCTATCTCATAGGCCGAAACAATGACCACGTCCAGTGCGGTTATTGCTCCAGGAGCTGAATAGAACAGAACTGCAATGGATATTGATACATCCGCTAGTAGAATGGCGATTACATCATCCATGGCTAGGACAAACATTAAGGTGTCAGTGAGATTCCCCTTGCATTTCCGTTCCCAGATCACCATGACGGTGGAAGCAGGATCAGTGGCACTGGCCAAAGCTCCAAAGACAATCGCAATGTGAAGCTGTCCTATCACAAGGTTGGTTAGAAACGTCACAACAGCGAAGGTCAAGATTGACTCGGTCAGTAGAATGATAGACATTCTTTTGGTCTGTCCACTGAAGACTTCCTTTCGCAATTCGACCCCAATGTTGTAGCCAATCAGACCAAGTGCAAGGTCAACAAGAGGAAAGAGTGCATGTCTTGTGGCCTGATCAAATATACCTGTCACTCCCAGGACGAGCCCTGCGGTCATGAATCCAAGAATCTGGGGAATTCCAAACCTCTTCATCACTCTTGCGCCGATGAAGGCAAGGACTAATGCCGCACCTATTAGGAACAGTGTGGCTGGGTTGAAGGCTGCTTGCAAGAGTTAGTGTCGCTCCAATCTAGTTAGTATCGACATACAGCTTAGAAAATCATGCAGTTTCCTTTTGTAGTTAGTGGAAGATGAACCGCACAAACGAATAGTTGGGAAGGAAGTGATATTCATCTGTCTTGCAGATTCGAATAATAGTCGCAGTGACCAGCGAGAAAACACTCCCTGCAATGAGGCTTCTGCGCCCTGCAAAGAGTTCGTCCATGTCTTATGAGGTTATGATTCATGGAGTAAACACAGTACTCGGGCACGTTATCTTCAAGTAGGTTTTGAGTGGATTCTCTGGATGCATTGCTGGGCACCAAGCCCAGACGTTTGCTGACGCGCCACACGTGAGTATCGACAGGTAGAACTGGCTTCTCGAAGCAGAATAGCAAGACGATTGCTGCAGTCTTCGGACCGACCCCATAAAGAGTCGTCAGCCAGTTCATGGCGTCTTGCGTTTCCATTTCAGCCAGTAGTGAGAGATCTAGTCGGCCGGTTCGTCTTTTGATCTCGGACAGAGCAGCTTTGATGCGCTTGGCCTTTACGCGGAACGGGCCAGAGGACCTAATGACTCCGGCAAGCTCATCATCAGCTGCGACAAGGACATCATCCCAGGTCGCGTACCTAGAACGAAGAGCACCGAATGCTCGTTTTGTGTTCACGTCAGCTGTGTTCTGGGAGAGGATTGTGAACACAAGCTCGCCGATGGGATCCAAAGCTCGTTCGACTATGACATGGCCGTACTCTTGAATCAGTAGCTTGCAGACCGCTGTGACCTTTTCCTGGATCTTCCGTGTGGGGTTCAAGGAATCACGTGAGAAACGAGCACAGGACCACCATATGAAGTCATAGATGCGTGAGTCTTCCTTGCGGTTCAATGGTCAATCCCGAATGCTTTTCTTGGGATTGCATGCGCTACTGAATGGGCAAGATGAGAGTTCTGGTCGTCTATGAGAGTACAAGGGGACGCACAAAAGCCATGGCGGATGCGATCTGCGAGGGAGTCCTGTCTAGCAATAGCGAGTGTGAATTGATTGATGCGGCCGGTTTCCGGGCTGTTGGTGATGCGTGCGCAGTTGCGATAGGGAGTTCAACTAGGATGAAGAGGCCACTTCCGAAGGTGAGGCAGATTCTGGCAGAGATGGGCAAAATAGATGGCATACCTTCCGCCGCGTTCGGCTCATATGGTTGGAGCGGAGAGGCTCCCGACTTCATCGGAAACCAAATGGAGGCTCTTGGAGGGAGTCTTGTGGACAAGCCTCTCAGAGTCAAAGACTTTCCTGATGATGATGCGCTTGAAGCATGTAGAGAGCTGGGACGCAAGCTGGCTGAGAGTTGCTGTAGGTGATTACAAGAACTACAATGCCGTGGCCAAGCATTAGCGTGCAGACTGCGGAACTCTTATCATAATTAGGCAGTTGGGTCCGGTGGGCATCAAGCATGGGCTACGTGTCAAGACTCACTTCATACGCCCTCAAGCATAGGGGCCACTTCATTGGCTTTCTCGCAGCAGCCGGAGTGGGTACTCTATTCAACGTCTTGACACCGCTAGTACTGGTTGAGATAATCGACTCTGTGATTCCAACAGCCCAGTACGACATGATCATCACCTACACGTCGCTCTATCTCGCGCTCATCACGTTGTACATGATATTCGATATGATTGGGCGATATCTTGCCGCCCTAATGGCGCAGCACGTAATCTTTGACCTCAGGAATGATCTCTATGATTCTCTGATGGAGAAAGATTTGGCATTTTACGACGAGAATGAAACGGGGCAACTACTCGCCAGAGTCACAACAGATGTGACAACAATACGCGAGTTTCTGTTCTGGGGATATCGAGTCTTATTCATCGGCGTTGCAACCATGGTGGGGACCTACATCATCATGTGGACGCTCAGCCCTATACTTACCGTCTACATGCTCATTCTGATTCCCATGACTGCAGGGTTTGTCTATGTGTTCGCCAAGAGAGTTCGCCCGGTATTCTATGAGGCTCGAAGTCAATACGGTGCGCTAAGCTCTGTTCTTGCTGAGAACATCGTCGGAATGAAGGTGGTACAGTCTTTTGCCGCTGCAGGACGAGAATATGACCGAGTGGAGAGAGAGAATCGTGGCTTCTATGAACTCAGGCTGGAGGCACTCAGGCTCCTCTCTTTGTACCGTCCATTCCTGCCTGCAATGTTTGGAATAGCAACTGGTGCGCTAATCTACATCGGAGGTTTCACTTACTTACTGGGAGACCTCTCATTTGGAGTCTTCGTTGGGTTCTTGGCTCTCGTTGGCATGCTAATCCTTCCCGGGAGATTTCTCTCTTGGGGAGTTGGAATGTACCAACGGGCAGCCGCATCAGGTGAGAGAACGTTCTATATTCTCGACCATCGTGACGAGATAATGAACCCAGAGTACCCTGTCGATGTGGTGGATGTCAAGGGCCAAGTAGACTTTTCTAATGCGTACTTCAGCTATCGCGGTGGAGATTTCATTCTCAGGGACGTCGATCTACATGTGAAACCGGGCCAAGTAGTCGCACTACTAGGAGGAACGGGATCTGGTAAGACCAGTCTAATCAATCTCATCCCTAGGTTCTACGATGTAGATGACCGTGGCACCATCACCTACGAGGGAAGGTCGTATGGTGTGAGCAATAGTGGCACTGTCAAGATAGGCGACACTGTCTACAAGGCATTTGATGGCGCAATTGAGATAGAGGGAAACAAGTACCACATTCAGGAGCCTGGAAGCGTATCAGTTGATGGAATCGATGTGCGACGATATCGAATCGAGTACTTGAGAAGAAGCATTGGGATGGTTCACCAAGACCCCTTCTTGTTCTCCGGTAGCATCCGAGAGAACATTGCCTTTGGAAGACCTGATGCGACTATCGAGGAGGTCCAGAACGCTGCCAAAGCGGCCATGATTCATGATTTCATTGTGAGCTTGGATGAAGGATACGATAGTATCATTGGTGAACGGGGGGTGACACTCAGTGGAGGACAGAAACAGAGAATAGCAATAGCAAGAGCATTGTTGGCCGACCCTCAGATTCTCGTCCTTGATGATTCCACAAGCTCTGTAGATGCCAAGACAGAGATGATGATACAACAGGCTCTGGAGAACCTTATGAAAGACAGGACCACCTTCATCATAACTCATAGACTAAGCACGATTCGAAACGCGAATCTTATCGTGATGATGGAAAGAGGACAGATTGTTGAAAAGGGCACACATGAGCAACTGCTGGAATCAGGCGGGCTCTATTCAGAGATTCACAATACTCTCGCCGAAATGGAGCTTGCAGCCCCAGGTGTTGAGGCTCACTCGGAAGTACCAGGAGGCTCCAGAGAATGAGCGGACCAATGGTTGCTGACGAGGAGGAGCGGACCTACGCCTACTCGGATAGTACGCTGATGAAGCGAATGGGGCATATCTTCTTGCCTACCGGATTCTGTTCTTGGCAGTGTCGCTTCTTGTTGTCGTGGGGATAGTTGTCAGCATCTGGATGCCATTCGTACTGCAACATGCAATAGAT
>SMTZ1_10019537_pt1 | contig 11394 bp, 9 predicted proteins | sample DeeMarSWOR136_30_FD_25667 | JGI IMG/M metagenome (IMG submission 25667)
TTTGATCTCCATATTGTGGGAAAAAGTGATGAAAGTTTATAGCTGTTACTAAATCAACAGACGAGTCACTTAAAGGAATCCTGTCAGTTGCCAAGTCACAACAGCGATATTCAAGGCGACTACTAAGGCCAGCAGCTTCAGCTTTCTTTGTACCCATTTCACAACTACCTAAATTGTAATCAAAGCCTATTCCTTTTGCATTTGTATGCTTATTTGCTATTTCAATAAGCCAATCACCTACACCGCAGCCTAAATCGATAGCTAAAGGATTGCCTTCGTCGAGGTTTATACCAAACTTCGGTAACGACATCAGCAATCCCGCTCTTACTTTCTGAGGTACTCTTTCTGTATAGGAAGCCCCAGAATCTGGAGAACCGATGTCATCGTAAGCTTTAGTTCCAAAAACCTGCCGAGGATAGTCACCAAATGAAGGTTGTGCGTAATACTCTGTAAGGTTCATCATAGCGACTGCTATACCAACTTTGGCATCTGTTCTTAAATAACTTCCAAGTTTTGTTAGTTCCCATTTATCTCCATCGACTTGTTGTACTATTTTAAGCTGTGGAGCTGCGAATAAATCAAATAATGCTTTGATCTTTTGTTGACATACATCGATTTCTTGTTCCATATTCAGAGGATCGAGATCAATTTTGTCATTATCAACAAGAATTTCTGCAAGTTCAACTATCGTCATCGGTCTGTCAAGGATATCAAATATACCAACCTTATGGGCTATTATAACGGCATTTGTGGTGTAAGCTAACGGGAAAAGATGTTCAGAGTAGAGTGTAGCTTCCGTTGCATATTGCTTGTGAAGAACACTCGGCATCTGCTGCAACTGTTCTTCAGTTGGCTTTGGGTTTTCGTATATTCCTTCAAGAGCAGACTTTGTTTTTTCTAAAACAACTGTGTCTTTTCTTTCTAATTCTTGAATAGTCATTTGTGTTTACCCCATTTCCCCCCCATGCGGGGGGTTTCACCCACTATGTGTTTTCCAAAAGAATACTTTTGGAGATGTGTCTTAGGTGAGTTCGTTAAATTAAATGAACTCAGTATATTACAAGGTAACTTCATATTTATAAAAATTACTATTTTTATAATAATTTAAATTAATATTATTGTGTCAAAATTAGCCAAAACTGTTAAATACAGGAAATTTCTCTGGAGAATAAGGCGACAAAAATCTCCCCTCAAATAATGACATTTTTTTTCGACAGAACCTCTAAATATATATCAGTGAAAAAATAAGCAATAGTTCTAATTTCGAATAAAAATAGACTAGAGCATAAAATATCACTTGGCTGAATTAAAGCAACGGAATTTCAGGAAAATAAAATTGTATCAAATATTTCAAAACATAAGATAAGATGGGTAAAATTGCCATACTAACAAGTCGTCCTGCGTTTTTTAAGTTTATTCCCCATACGTTTATTGCTTCAGCCCTGTTGCTTATGACATTTAGTCCAAGAACTTCAAGAAAATAATCTGTTGGGATATTTATTCGCATATCCAGTCCTCGCATGACCGCATCAATTCTTTCATATAATGCTTGTGTTAATATATCTGTTTTCTCATTTTTCAATGCTGTTAACTTTCGATTTACACCTAGGAGAGGAAGAAAGTAGAATAATGCGACTGAGATACCATACAAACTAACTCCTGAAAAAACAAACAGAGTTGAAAGCGGATCTTTTGGCAGATAGACCATTAAAGGTAAGATAATGATTCCCACAAAACCCCATGCAGTAGCTGATGTTAGCCCAAAGCGTATAAGTGGACTAAATCCAAATGCTTCATCTGACGCTAGTGATTTTTTTTCGCTAATATACAAATTTCCAAGATAAAAAATGGAATACACACTACTTACACAAAACCAAGCAAGATATCCTAGAATGAAGTCAGGAAAGATACTATAAACATTATAAAATATGAAATTAGTAACAGTGACTCCAGTTATTGATAAATTATAGAAAATATGTCCTGCACTGAAGATAATCCCAAAAAGGACCGGAATTAAAGAATTAAAAACAAAACTCATCTGATTAGTTGCAGTTGCTCTAAGTTCATGTACTGGAATTTTTTCGGTTGCAGTAGCTGCACATTGTCTTATTTTCTGAATAAGAAGCAGACCTCCTACTATTGCTAGAAAATAGAGTGGGGTAGCAAGATTAGGTCCAATATAGGAAAGTGAAGGACTTGGGGGGGAGGTTATAATGAAGATTTCTGTCCAATGTATTCCAATTAAGGTATAAGATCCCATAACGAGCATTAGATTAATAATCGCAATTAAGAATGCAATTCTAACTTGAGTTTTCGTGATAGTATAAAGGTAGAAGTTCTTATGCATTGTAATCCCCCTATCTATTACAATTATTCAAATATATAAAATTAATGTTTTGTCAAAATAAAAAATACTTCAAAATATATCTGTAAGAATGAAGAAATTAGATGGTCTTAAAATGAGTACAAAATAAACACTATTCACTTGGTTCTTTTGGGGTTGATGAGGGATCATTAAACTCTAAATTATAGATCCATTCAATATTTTTTAATCCTAAGAAATATCCAGCAATTAATAAACCACACCAAGGAAGCGTTACAAACCATACAGGTAAGATTCCAAGACCAGCATAAAGTCCCACGTGGATAGCCAACAAGGCAGCAATTATTATATAAGGAAATGCGCGAGTTGGTCTTAATTTAGCTCCACGCCACTTCATACCTGCTCCCATTCCAGATCGGATAACAAAAAACAGAAAGGCTGTTAAGCCGAACGGAAAATGTACATTACTTCCCAGAATGGATGGAAATGAAAGTATCATTAATATCGTTGGCATTGCTAAATTTGAATTATATTCTTTAGAAGTCGATATCCACTTGCTAATAGTAGTAAAAGCAGGTTTTGGTGTCCGGTCAAGCCTAACCAATCCAAAATGAAGTTCGATTTCGCCAAAAAGCGGACTAAATGCACCAAATTGTATAGAAGTTGATGTCCAAGCTGGAACTGAAGTTTCATCATTGAATTCAAACCATAAGATTCCAGCAAGGTCGAAATCTGTTACTGTTGATAATAGTGCCTTAACGTACTGGTTTTGCTTTTCTTCAGTATGGAGAGCATCAAATGTTGAATACCCTGCTTCAGTAATCATAACTTCTTTACCTGAAAGTGCTGCTTCTCGGATATAGGTAGCCCATATGCTCGGATGCGCACCAGAATAAGTTCCAGGATACGAGTCTAATCCAATAATGTCAAAATCAAGACTTCGAATCAAATTAATGAAATGAGACCACAATGGTAAGTCACAGTTCAGATTTAAAATGATTTTTGCGTCTGAATCGAGTTCTCTGACAGTGTCGCACATTCTTTCATAGAAGCGAAATATATCGTTCCATCTTGTAGGAAATACTCTAATATTTAACTCGTTTTCAATTTGCCAATAATCAACATAGATTTTATATCGTTCAACAACTTTTCGAATAAATGCTTCAGCATTATCATTGAACTCGTTAGAAACTAGTTGTCCTGCCCATTCTGGCTCTCCAGTCGCAAGAATAAGTAAGATTTTAAATCCTTTATTGTTCACACGCTCAATAAACTCATCTATAACTTCAAAATGAAACTCCCCTTTTTCAGGTTCTACAACTACCCAAGGAGCATCAATTCGCAAAATGGTAAAACCACACGCTTTCATCATGTCTAAATCTTTATCTAACTGAATAAAATCAGGATTATAGAAATCTATTCGATAGGTTACTCCAGATAGAGGGTTAGGATGTTCCTCTGGAAAATAAGCAGAAAATGTTGATAGTGGAGATAAAAGAATTATACCCGTTAGTAGAGCAATCCATACTGAAGTTTTTATTAATTGACGGTTTATATTAAGAATCCTCCTAAAAGCGTAACTGATTTAGAGTATATCTTACTTTTTCTACTTTTAAAATTAGAGGTTTTTCAAAGATTGAGTCTGTATATTCTGAGAAACTTGTCAATAGATGAATAAAACTATCTATATTTCACTAATAACCTTACTAGGATTATCAAAAAGACAAAAGTCTTACTTCATTCATTGAACTAAGTCCTTTTTCTGTTATAACATATGGTAAACTCTCATCAATCATATTACGGCTTCCTTTTCTTAAAATCGCAAATCGTTTGTTGTCAGTCAATCCTTTCCTCAATTCCAATACTTTTCTGGAGTATGCATAAAGACAATCTTCTCCAATAGGACAAGTATTGCCTCTGTGACTTCTTACTTGACTGATTATAAGAGTAAACAATCTATATCGGCGCGTCTCACAGTATATCCGGGCCAGATGTTGTTCTAGCAGCCTTCTTAGAGCGATGTTTTTCTCTATAGAACATGATTCTAATCGATACAAATTAGAAATTGTGTCTATAATCAGAAGTTTAAACGGTCTTTCATTTAATAGATCCTTCAGATTCTTCAGATATTGTATCTGTTGAGTGAAAGTTTCTGGTTGGAATACTGCAATAAAACTTGAAATATCAGTTTTATCATCAATTTGAGCTATTCTTCGAGTACTAAATTTACATTCTGTATCAAAATAAAAGATAGATAGGTCCATCTTCGCTGCATTGATAAGACTCTGATACGCTAGTGTTGATTTTCCAGTTGCTGCTTCTCCGAAAACTGTTGTAACTTCGCCAGTATGCAATCCTCCCTCTAAGATCCTATCGATAGGTGGTACTCCCGTTGGAAGAATAGGTTTTTGGTCCATTCCACTTCTCAATCCTCAATATATTAAGCTAAAATTTGCTTAAAAGGAAGTAAAGACCTATATCATCTACAGCTTGAGTAGTAGTTAAAATAATTCACAATGTTGTTGAAGTTGTAAAAATCCATGTTTTAAATAAAATGAGATAGCACAGAGTTAACGAGATTTCGAGCTGTCCTATCTCTTTCATTAATACTTTTTATTGCTTCATGAACCAGTTGGTTCTGTGACACCGTGTACACTCCGGATTCAGTTCTTTGTAAGATATCCAGGTCAACAAGACGATTTAATCGTAATTCTACATCATCAGAATATCGGAAAAATCGAGCCAAAGAGTCCTTTGTATGTATTTTTTCAGTATGCCATAAAAGATGATTAATAAGCCGTTGACATTGCCTTACTTCTCGCTCGATCGCCCAAAACGCACCCAAGAATACTCCTCCCAATAATATATAGTAAGTACTGTAGTTACGATAGTTTTTAGATGAGCTCTTATAGTTATGCAGAGCTATAATTAAGGGCAGCACTATTTATTCCCTTTGTAATAATTACTCTTCTTTTACAAAAATATAAGTTTTTCTGAGATGCTTTAATTCAAGAAAAACATTGATCATCAGTCAAACATACATTTTGTTTAATAACACAACTATTTCGTTTAATAAAAAGAAGAATATTCTCAGATTTCTACCATTATTAAACACGAGAAAAATAGTAATAGTCTCTTTAAAACAACTATTAGCACTAGAATAGCATTTTTATAAACGATAGACCATTAACATAAGAACTATTTAAATAAAGTTTAATGTAATAAAACCTATTTAAAGTTTAAAAAGAGACGCGCCTTCGCGCTCGTATAAATCGAATAGTGATTTAAAAGGTATCAGGTAAGTTTATAAGACGTTACATCAGAGGTGTTATTTCACAAAACTTTAGATTTAAGGCGGGGGCATGAAATAAATTACGCAAGAAACGATATTTAATCTTAAATGGCTTACTAAACGATATTACAAAAGGAAAGGGCTTGTGGCACTCGATATTTCACATTGGCAGCATTATAATAAGACTTCAATAAAAAAGATGATGTGTAAGAATGCCTTATTTCTAAAAGATTCAAACGATAAGCCTTATGGGATAGTAATTCTTAAAGATTGGAAAAGGATAATAGGTGTTAATCAAGCTTACCAAGTAGCACGTCTCCAACAGCTTTTAAAGAAAGAAGGAATTTGCGATTTAAAATTCATATTAGCTGGCAAGATGGGCTTTTCAGAGTCTATAGAACGATTTGCTCAAAAACAAAATATTGATTTAAAATCTGAGGCAAGTATGTGCTATGAATACCCTGTATTAGGAGAATTTGTGCGCAAGTTAAAACGATCAAAGGAAAAAGAAATACAAAATGAAGAGCCAGAGGATATTGACACGCTATCTGAAGATAATATAGAAGATCTTCATTTTTCACACCGGAAAGATGCTGAAAAGGAATCCTTCCTTGATTAGAACAGAAATTCTTGTCTCTTGAGCCCTTTATTAAGCTTGATTTTTCATTTTTTATTTTAAAAATTGATTCAAAAATTGGTGGGATTTTATAATTAATTTAAAATTTAATCTTTGAGAGAGTATGCCAGGTCGTAAGTTGCATTTGTCTTTTGGATTCATATTTGGTTGTTTCAATGTTATACTCTCACTGTATCTAATTAAAATCGATGAAGCGGTATTTAATACTTCAAAATTAATGATTTTGTCATTTATAGGTCTTGGTACACTGATTTTTATGCAAATAGCTATTGCAACGGTTGCAAGTGTCTTCCCAGATTTCCTAGAACCAGCTACCTCGAAATATCACCGAGGGTTCTTTCATAGTCAATTCATTATTCTTGGATACCTTAGCCACTTGCTATTGGATTATCCGCTACCACGTTTTACAAGGAAAAAGCGGTTACATTTTTTTCAGAGATGGTGACTATGTTTTGACCTCTAATTGCTAAAGTAATGGAATCAAGCAAAGAACAGGAAAATATTAGATGAAGTAATTCACTTGATTTTTTACGTTTTAAAGGTTTATGTATTATAGAATCCATGTAGATATATGAGAAGTATTTTTGCCTTTAAGAACGGTGAGGTGGATGGAACGAGAATTTGTGACGGTTAATGGAGATAAATGGTATGTTTTTGAAGGCAAACTGGATTTCAATGAACAGGATATTGAGATATCAGATATAAAAGGTCTAGGCAAACTGACTCATCTGGAAGTTCTAATTCTTAATGACATCGAAATTATAGATTTCTCAGAGATTGAAGGACTGGAAAAACTTATCACGCTGCAGGCTTTATATCTTAGAGATAACAAGATAAAAGATATCAAAGGCTTAGAAAATCTTGTCAATCTAGAAATTCTAGATCTAAGTGGTAATCAAATAGAAGAAATCAAAGGATTGAATAGCCTCACAAACCTAAAAACACTAAAACTCGGTAGGAATCAGATTGAAGAGATCAAAGGGTTAGATGAACTTATTTATTTAGAAGAACTCTGTCTTGGTTACAACCAGATAGAAGAACTCAAGGGTTTGGAATATCTTACTAAACTCAAACAATTATACCTAAACGATAATCCATTAAGAAAACCTGATTGGTCTATTGCACTTATGAACGTGGTGAATATAGAAACAAATCATCGGTATATATGGAACAAAAACGCCAGAGGGGTTGTGAACTACTGTAAGGAAAAAAAAGAGGGAAAAATACCTTTTGTAACGGTTAGAGGGAAAAAATATTTTGCTTATTATCACGAAACCAATATTCAAGATTTATGGCGTGCCGATATAGACAACTTCGGAATTTATGAAGAATTTGGAGACAACAAGAGAGAGGATAAAGAAGAGCCACTCATCCTTACACTTGACCTTCATAACCTAGGAATTACTGACATCACCGAGATTCAGGGACTAGATAGTTTGTATGACCTTGAATGGCTCGACCTCTATGGAAACCAGATAAAGACGATAAAAGGATTAGAACAACTCACCAACTTAAAAAGACTATCTCTTCGTGAAAATCCAATAAATGAGGATGAGTTGCATTTAATAAAAAAAGATGCACAAGAAGTAGTGAAGTACTGTCAAGAAAAGGAAAAAAGAGTTGCTGAGGAGCATTCCAAATATGCTTCAAAACTTAACATCCCCGAAAATTACTATACAAACTTCCAAAAACAATTTGAGATTTCTAAAAAAGAGGATTCAATTAATAAAATAATGGTACCTGAAATAACAAGAGATCATCTACTTCTGGATAAAACGCAGAAAGTAACTATTGGAACAAAAACGAACATATATACATTCATTTACAAAAATAACATCGCTACCAATCCTGAAGATTTCGAAATAGAAGAACCACAGAAAACAAATTACGATAGAACTACTGAAGAGCGATTTTTCCATAATATAAACTCAGAAATATTTTGGAAAGTATATGATGGCATCTTTAACCGAAATGCGACCGTTTTAATCAACAAAAACAAGCAAAAACCATCATTAATTCAATCAAAAGAACATAATACTGCTGTAATTATCAAACCCTGGATTGAAGATTTTGATTTAGAGATAAACCCATATAAAGCATTAATAAAACAAACTCTTGAAAAACTAGAAACACTAGGAATAAGAACATCTTACAGAACAAACGTTTATATAGAATCAAAAGAATTTCCAGGACTTGATTTTTTTGAGGGAATTTTACGTAGAATCTTTTATCCTGACCTTCGATGGATTATATTTGAAAAAAATGCGGGAGAACCTCGATTAAAGAATGAAGGAAGAATTCTGGTGCTTCCTCATTCTCTTAATAATGATAACATAATATGCTTTAAATTACAGCAATTTCTCCAAAATAAACAATGGGAATCTCGGGCTATATTTCAGCCTTTAGATGATTTAGTGTCAGTCAAAGGAGAGAAATACTACATTCTTGATTACAAATTAGATATTAGTGAACCAGATATTGATATAATTGATCTAAAAGGACTGGGCAAACTTGATAGATTTCGAGTTCTAAATCTTAGTAACCTTGGAATTGATGATATCTCGGAGATTGAAGGACTGGAAAACCTCACAAACCTCCACAAATTGGATCTTAGTAAGAATCGAATAAAAGAGATCAAAAGACTAGAGAATTTATCTAATATTAAAACAATTCTTCCCAAGGTTTATTCTGTTAAGGCTTGTGAGACACCCTCATTTCTTGTTGATTTTCCTAAGATTCTAGAAATGACTCTCAGATCACTCATTCTTAGAAGTAACCATATTAAAGAGATCAAGGGGTTAGAACAGCACATTAATCTCAATAACTTGGACCTTAGTAACAATCAGATCCAAGAAATCAAGGGACTGGAAAACCTCACAAACCTCCGCACTTTAGATCTTAGTAATAATCAGATCCAAGAGATCAAAGAGTTAGAGCAACTCACCAAGCTAAAAATAATAAACCTGTGGGGGAATCCAATAAGACCCGAAGATAGACCTTTTCTGAAAAAAGGCGCACAGGAGATTGTTAGGTACTGTCAAGAAAAGGCGAATAAAAAAAACTAGTTAACAAGAACAGGGTTTAACTTCTTTTTAATATCCTTTTGGATAGCTCTGATTACTTTTCTAGCACTTGTTTTTGATATATAGCAGTTCTTGGTTATTCTGTCCCAGTTCAATTTAGACAGATTGGATCTTGTGCGAGTATCTTTAGCAGCTTCTCTATCATTTACCTTGGCTTCAGAATTAATTTGAGTCCCATTTTCGAGACCGAGCTCTTTCAGTTTCTGAATATGGTAGTAAACTGAGTGATAAGATTTCTGTAATTGTTTGGCAATTGTTTTCACACTGAGACGATCCTGATCATACAGGAGCTGAAGTATTTGACAACGCAAATCATGTCCTTTTTCATAGCCAGAAAATGATCTGATATTTTCTTTTATTTCATCTAAAGGCAGAATTCGTTTGGTTATTTCTCTGTTCTGACTTTGAGAATTAAGACAGTTATTTAAAGAAATAAATTCCTTCGTTGTAGACTCCTTCGTCCATGCATACAATAATAGTGCAACTGATTGTACGTCTGGCTTTATGATGTACTTTTTGTACCCTAAACGCGTGAAAAGCCCTTGTGCCGTCAGAATGACATCGAATGGAATGCCTAGAACCGCGCCGAAGTGCTCGATATAGAAATTCACGAGATTAGTGAACTGTTTGTTCTCCAGCATTCGGGGAGATGACTTTACAAGTTGTGTAAAAACAATTCGGTTAGCCGCTTGAAGAACCTTACTCCTTGAGACTAGTGGATGAGTAGCGGACATTATTTCTTGAAGAGTTCGTGGTGAATAGATGAAACTGACTCCCCACACTAGGGCAGTTGCAGCAGCCATAATACTATCAAGATGTGTATACTGGGGGATTTCTTGTAGTATTTTTTTGCTATATTGTTCTGCATCTCGAAGAATTACTGACGGAAGTTCTAATTGTGCACATATACGATTTATTTCGCTATTAAAGAGTTTTTCTCGTGCATCACGTTGGTATGACCTTTTTAATTTCTTGTGCAAAATCCTGTATCTCATGTAACTTTGAGTTGATACAGGCTTTTTATTAAATGAAAGTTTCTTATCTTTGTCTTCCTGTCTCCATTTGTAATTTGCTCTCGTTTCATGAAAATCAAATGGCCTGTCTTCAGCAACTATTCCACAATGCTCACAAACAAGTTCCATGTTCCTAAAATTAACTAAGGATGAGCCACATTCTGTACAGCATTCTTTATAGTATGTTTCTGGAACTGTGGTTGTTAAAATTTCCATTTTATGTCCTCCAACAACTTTTTGCATGACTTAGATAACAAAAGAATGACTTTTATTACGGGATATGTTACGATATATTTGTTAAAGCCATTTTTTATTTCAAGGCATCTAAATCTATGCTCTGTGTTTATTTCCTTTGCAATAACTTTGTGTTTTCTTTGATTTGTACTATTCAGTTTACTTTCGCCAATCACCTAAGGATGATTGTATTTTCTGGACGTATTGTTATCAGTTGAAGCTGACAAACTATCTTTTTATAGTTATTTTGTTTTATAAACTTTATGTTTTTTTATATTTTTTTAAAAATAAGACTTGATTTTCTGCTTATACTTCGACAAAACCATTCAAATAGAGTATGCTATTCTTAGGAGTAAAAGAAGCGAAATGATTTTCCACGTATAAAAAACCATCATGAATAGTAGTTTAAAGATATCTGACATTAGTAACGCCCAGTAAACAATAGTTTATGTTTTTAGAAAAACTTAAATATATCATCAACTGTTATATTATGCGGAAGCTATATTTAGTTTTTTCATTTGCGCGAATTTCTTTACAGTAAAATGATATGTGAGAGAAATAGTCGTAAAGAAGGATGTAAGAAATGCCTAAAAAAGGAAAAAAGTCGCAACCTACAGGAATAAGCATATCAAACTTTTCTGAGGATGACGTTCGAATTTTAACTAACCTGTTCAGTGTGTTAGCTAACGAGAAAAGACTCGACATATTGAAAACGACTATAGCTGAGGATATCACTCGTTTGAAGGACTTAGCGAAAGAACTTGGCGAAAAAAACAGTGCCCAAATTGCGTTGCATGCTAAAAAGTTATTTG
>SMTZ1_10006936_pt1 | contig 11393 bp, 9 predicted proteins | sample DeeMarSWOR136_30_FD_25667 | JGI IMG/M metagenome (IMG submission 25667)
CAATAGATGCCTGTATATCTGCCTTCGCACTGCCTGTTAAATTTGATCCGGATCCTGGTTGTATAAGGATAGCAGGTGCTCAAGCTATGGGCACAACCTGTATGGCACCAACAGGTGACTATTTATTAGCAACCCTGACATTCACCCAGATAGCTGAACCGATATCACATGAAGGAACCCCTGTTGTTGCGAGCGTAAGTTGCGGAAGCTCAACTTGTTCTTCCGATCCTTTCTCTGGGCTTGTGGGGTGTGAAGCTGGCAATAAATCTCCTACTGACGGGTGCGTAAATATCGGTATATGTTGTTGTATATTGAAAATCACTCCTGATGATTCTACTATTTTTGCAGAGGAAACAATAGACTTCGACCCTATCTTTGATGCTATTCACTGCCCCAGTGGCATCCACAACTTTTATATTGACAACCCCACTGAATGCACTGGCTCCATTAATGCAGCTACTGGTCTTTTCACTGCAGGTGCAGTTACAGCTCAGGAGGTCTGCAGGGTATGCGTGGAGGACACGATTTACAGTTACTGCTATGAAATTGGTTCTGATTGCTGCTCTAATGTGACGGTGAATCCGTTACTGGATACTGATGAGGATGGTGTTCTTGATCATTATGATAACTGCCCCAATCACCCAAATGGCCCAGGGTTAGGTCTTTGTGCACAAACAGAATGTGATGTGTACAGATACTCTTTAAAAGAGTGCACAAGTAATACCGAGTGTGTAGAACGATGGGGTTCATGCTGGACATGTTTAAAGAATCAAGAAGATGACTATCCTCCAGGTGGCAGTGGTAATGATATAGGGGATGCGTGCGAGTGGTGCTATGCTGATTTTGATGGTGACGGCAAGGTCTTTCCCGGTGATGCCATGGTACTGCTTGGGGAATGGAAGAGGGAAGATTGCAGTGGAGAATATCCCTGCCAGGCAGACATAGATGGAAACGGCAAGGTCTATCCCGCTGATGCCATGATACTGCTTGGAGAATGGAAAAGAAAAGACTGCCCTGTTCTTCCATGAGGTAATAGAGGTATAGATTTTTTTCAGGTGTGTCCATTCCAGACAGAAACTGTACTACAGCGGCTATGAATGAACACTCCCAGCCTTTCTGTTTCCACTCAACACTACCAAATCAAACATACGAAACCAAAGATTAGTCAATACTTGAAATATGATGACTGTCAGAAAAACTCTAAACCATAATGATAATTTTATTCAGATAAATTTAACTTAAAAACTAACGGGAAAATTAACGGGAGTTTGTTGAGACACCCTGCGATTTTATGAGGTTTTCTGAGGTATTTCAAATAGCCAGGAACTACTATAAAAAATGAGGATTCATAAGCAATTTTAAATAATTATGAACCCTCAAAAAGATGTATTTCAAGACTGCCTCCTTCAACCACTCGGCCATCCTTCCACATAAATCTTAAATTTCATACATCATAGAGAGATCGTGAGACCTGATCCTTTTTCTCAGGTTCTGGTTCTTTCTCTACTAAGCGAACCCACTCCACCGCATTCTTATTAATTGCCAGAAATCCTATATCAATTTCAGAGACCTCTGTCTCTTCCTTGGTATGAGAAAGTGAAATAAACTGCCTTTCATCATTGATTATATCACTCAATCTACTAAAGTAATCAGGAATAAAGACATCACCGTAATAGATTTTGTCCCGTGTTTTTAACTTTACTCTAACAAACATACCTTTCTTTTCTTTTGATGAACTTGCTAAATTGGTATGACAGTATCTACAGATAACCGCTTCAGATTTGATCGATTCTGCGCAATAGGGACATTGCTTCATTGTTTCCATAAGGACCTAACCTGACTAAACTATAAACCTTTGGAAATAAGTAATCTACTTATCAAATAAGGATTTTTGACTACCAGCTTTCTTAATCTCTCGCGCTTCAATGAGCTGTGATTCTTTATTCCATCTGGTGTCCATCTTTCTGCTGGTGTCATCAATCTTAAAGTATTTAAAGTAAGCAATGCAAGAGATGTAGGCATTTTTTTGGTCGCGTCCTACTTTCAAAGGATAGACGTGAGGTGATTCTTCATTGGTCGGTTTTATGCCAATTATTCCCCTATCCGGATCATAAAAGAGCTTAACAAAATTGAATCCTTTAAGATAATCTGTATAGCAGCGCTGGGAGAATATAATCCTTCCACCCTTATTTATAGAGATAGTTGACTTATCTAAATTCTTTGTCTTTTTTGCAGTAAATTCAATAAATGACATAACAGTAAACCTCCCTTTATCTTAACAGATATTTCTCAGAGGTAGAAGAAAATTTTTGAGATCTTCTTCAATAAATTTATGACCATCTTTAATATATTTCCATCCTGCCTCTCCATAAAACCACCCATTGGTCAATGAAGATCGGGCTAAGGAAGATAGTTGTTCGAAGGCATCTTGGGTATCTAATTGGTGATTCATAGTCTGGTGAAAAATCTTTACTACTTCTGAAGTGTTTTCATATTGAGGCATAATCCTGATAGAGGTAACCCCCATAGTTTTTAATTGCTCAAGCTCTCTTATAAGACATCTCTTTTTTGCGCTTAGAATGTAAGGACCGTTAATAAGAAAAAGCGGTATACCATCTAGGTTCTCAGCTATGATTCCCCGGGGATAGTGCATGCACTTAAATTGGCACTGTTTCACACTGAGACCATGAGACCTGGCAATATAGCACCTCCAAGAAACTCCTAAAGGAAGGTTACCATAGACTACAACTTCTATAGGTGTTTTTACTTTTGAGATGATCGATTTAACAGATCTCTGAGACAGCTCGAAGGGAAGGACGACGCCTGCTAAGTTAAACCTCTCTAAAAACTGAACCGAGCGATGATGATAGAGATTAAGAAAGGGACCTGCTACTATTTTTCTTGTTCCCTGATGATGGGGTACTATCCCAATAGTATTAGCTTCAATACCACACTCCATCTCACTGCGTTGAAGCAGTCTCTTCCATTGAGTATTATTAGTAATCAGGGCTCCAGTTGAAAAGTATACCTCCTTCCCCTTTCTTCGAAGAGGGAGCATGAGTCCTTCCAGCTCCTTTATGGTGAGAGTATTTCTCTTCTCACAAAACACCTCTCCTATAAAGATGGTATCTAGTGGGCCTTCTGCCATCTCCTGATAAAATTGCCTGAGTTTTTCAACACCCCAATTGAATGGAGCTGGCCCCAATGAGATTTTCATCTTATTTTCCCAGATAGCAACCGTAGGTATCTTCCATACCTTCAAAAAAATAATGTAACTGAGAGATCCATTCTTTTTTAACAGAAAACTCTGATGGATCACTATAATAGGCATCAATCGCCTTTCTCACTATCCTGGTAGTTTCTGCAACATAGGTTTTTGAACGCTGTCTTCCCTCGATCTTAAGGATATCAACCCCTGCCCCGATTAGATCAGGAAGGAGAGGCAGTAGATTGAGAGATTCTGGTGCCTGAAAGAGATATTCTACCTTCCCAGTTGAAAGATTACGATATCTCCCTTTACAGGGTGTAGGGTAAGCAGCACATTCATCTCCATATTCATTCAGCGTTATCCCATTAAGGGAGATCCTCAGTCGATTGTGCTCTTCAAAGGTAAGGTGTTTTGCCGGTGAGCAGGCCCCTTTAGTATTATTTGATTCCCCCGTCAGGTAAGAAGAGAGATAGCAAAGTCCACTTCTATTGACACATAAAATACCCAGCACAAAACACTCTAATTCCACGGTTGTGTGTGATCTGATCTCAATGATTTCATCTAAGGTAAGCACCCGTGGTAAGACCACCGTAGTAATATCAAAGTGTTTTTGGTAAAAGGCAATTGAGGCTGGATTACATGCCCCTGCGTGAACGCTCACGTGGATAGGAAGGTGGGGACAATGGTGGTGGACATATTCCATTAAACCAAGGTCTGATAAAATTACCCCATCGACACCTAATTGGTAACAATCCTCGATTGCCTGAAAACACGAATAAAGCTCGCCATATTGAGGGTACGAGTTGATGACCACAAATACCTCTCTTTTTCTCTTATGGGCAAAGCTAATCCCCTCAGCAAGCTCATCTGGCAGGAAGTTAAGACCAGGAAAGTTCCTTATATTGGAAGAACCCTTAAGACCTACATAAACGGAATCAGCCCCTTTCTTTATTGCTTCCTTCAGAGAGGAAAGATTTCCCGCAGGTGAACAGAGCTTAATCTTTTTCATATCCATATCCTAGAAAGGAGAAAAACCATGAGGGGCACACCACCGATTGAGAGGTTGATGAGTGCAGTTCTGCCGCATATCTTCTCCAAAGATTTCTTATCCTGATATCGCCGTACCCTCACATCGAGAATATTTTTAAGCGATAGGGGGAGGGAGAGAAGCATGCTCAGGTTATAAAAGAGGTAACCTCGAGGAAGGGTAGTGGTGTTTATGAGAATAGAAAAATAGGTCAGGATTAAAAGGATAATATACAGTTTCGCAGCACCGGCTTCCCCCAACTTAATTACCAGTGTATTTTTATTATCTAACTTATCTGATTGAATATCAGGAAATTCATTTATAAGTATCACTGCAGTGATGCTAAAGACAAGTGGTAAACTTAACAGGGAAATCCCAAGGCTTAAATTTCCCGTTTGTAAGTAGTACCCTGTAAATACCGTGAGCCATCCACAACTTATCCCGATAAGGATCTCACCCAATCCTCTGTAACTTCCCTTAAAGGGAGGAACAGTGTAAACTATTCCCGTAAAGAAACCAAATCCTCCCAGCAATAAAGTCAGCGTACCCGTGTGATACCTAAATTGAAGTAATACTCCTAACAGGAGGGTTAACGCAATGAGAACCATTATGAACTTTAGAACATCTTCTCTTTTAATAACACCTGAAGGGAGGATGCGGGAACCACCAGAGTAACGATTATAATCCCTATTATGAAGATCAGTGGTGTAATCAAAGTATTCATTGAGATGGAAGGTAATCAGCATAATAGCGATTACACCACAATTGCCTATGATAAATACAGGCCAATTCAGAAAAGGGTTTGTATGCAAAGCCAGGAGGCTCCCTAGAGAAAAGGGAATGATGCCTGGACTAACAAAAAATAAGGGTCGTGAGAGTTTTATCCAGGCAATAAGCACATCCAGCAGATTTCTCCCTTTTCTCTCGCTGATTGTGATCATCTTTTACTCTCACGGTTTTGGGTAATTACCGTTACTCCATCCATATAAGGTCTTAAAGCCTCCGGGATGACAACACTTCCATCTTCTTGCTGGTAATTTTCAAGGAGTGCTACTACCGTCCTGCCCACCGCCAGGCCAGAGCCATTTAAGGTATGAACATAATCTGATTTTTCCTTTACTCCAGTTTTATATCGAATGTTTGCTCTTCGGGCTTGGAAATCCTCAAAGTTGCTGCAGGAAGAGATTTCACGAAAAACCTCCTGCCCTGGAAGCCATACTTCAATATCGTAGGTTTTTGCTGCTGAGAAACCAAGATCCCCTGTACAGAGGCTCACCACTCGGTAGGGAATCTTTAACCTCTTTAGTATTTCCTCTGCATCAAGCAGCAGTGTTTCCAATTCATCATAGGAAGTCTCAGGAGTAGTGAATTTAACCAATTCCACCTTGTTGAATTGGTGCTGTCTAATCAATCCTCTTGTCTCTCTTCCATAAGAACCTGCCTCTTTTCGAAAACAGGGTGTGTACGCAGTATAATAGAGCGGGAGACTATCAGCAGGAAGGATTTCGTTTTGATGAATATTGGTTACAGGAACTTCCGCCGTTGGCACTAGATAGTAATCCAAACTATCCAGCTTGAAAAGATCTTCCTCAAACTTGGGGAGCTGTCCGGTGCCGGTCAAACTCTCTTTATTAACGATAAAGGGAGGGAGTACTTCCCGGTAGTGGTGCTCTTTAGTGTGTAAGTCAAGCATAAAGTTGATGAGTACTCTCTCTATTTTAGCACCTAAACCATGATATAAGGTAAATCGAGCACCTGTCATTTTAGCAGCTCGGTCAAAATCTAGTATCCCAAGTTCTTCTCCGATCTCCCAGTGGTGCTTTGGCTGGAAAGAAAACTGGGGTACCTCTCCCCATCTCCTTATTTCAGGATTATCTTCACTACTTTTTCCCACAACAACTGATGAGTGAGGGATATTGGGTATGACAAGCAGTAGCTCCTTGAGAGCTGATTCCTTATCCTGTAGTTGGTTATCAAGCTCTTTTATGCGTTGAGATACCGTCCGCATATCCTCTATCTCTTTAGAGGTATCCTTTTTCTCCCTTTTCAATTGAGCTATCATTTCAGAAACAGTATTTCTCTGATATCGTAAGTTTTCCACTTCCTTTAATATATCTCTCCTTGAAGCATCGAGTTCAAGAAATCTCTCCCAGTCTACCTCAATACCCCTTGGTGCTATCCTTTCTCTTACTTCATCAATATGATCACGAACATATTTAAGATCTAGCATAGCAATAGTAACCTTTTGTTTTATAAGGCAATTCAAATAGTTGATAACCTATTTATTAGCATCTCAAGACATTCTCGTCAATAAAATATTTGACTTGCTAATACAAGGATAAATTTAAAATTCATATAAAAAGAGGAAAATATGAAACCACAGGCTGCACAAAATGATAGAGTATTGCTCCGCTTAAGGAGCAACTCTTCGGGCTTTGAGTAGTGGTCCTTTGGAATTTGAGAAATCCTCAAACGAAGTGCTCCTTGAGTGAAACGCTCCATAAATATAACGCCTCTTCAAACAGTGTGCTCTCTTAATGGTATGACTGTTTTTTATTGATTAGTTATGTAATTACTGATAGATATGAGAATAATCTGACAAACTTTAAATCATAAATAAACACATGATGCACTATACGGAAGGAGTAAGACTCAAGGAGGTAGTGATCAGAGATGAAGATAATGAAAACCAGGCAACCGATTACTTACAATCAACAACTGGCAACTGACTACTGACCTCTGAATCATTTCTGTTTATTATCTTACCTCTCCAGGATAAATCCATTGATTAGAGACAGGTTACACAAGCAATATCCTTGTTCTTTATTGAGATTAATTTTAACTTTGATATACATCTCCTCTCATTTCGGTTGCATAGCAAAGTATATCTCTATCGAACAAGTTGAAAACCTTGAAGGTTTAAAAATCAACAGGATTGCCATCGTTCCTTTTACAACTGATCTCATGTACTCGGAGAGAGTAAATGGAATAGCAGTTGAGGGGGCAGCACTACTGACAAGGTTGATACAAATAAAACTAGATCGATTTTATTACCTCATTAGCAGAGAAAAGGTAGCAGCACTCCTTTCTGAGACAAAACCTCTAAAAGCTCAGCAGGTTGCCATCACTCTAGGCAGAGAGTTGGAAGTTGATGCTGTCTTGATGGGGCTGGTGACCCAATATCAATTAAGGAAGGGGAATAACTATGCTGTTTCACACCCAGCCTCAGTTGCCTTTGAACTTTATCTCCTAGATGGTAAAAAAGGAAGGACACTCTGGTCAGCCAGGTTTGACAAAACCCAAAAATCTCTATCAGAAGACCTCACTAATATTTCTTCTTTTATCCATGGGGAATGGAGATGGCTGACTGCCGAGGAGCTGATGGAGCTGGGAGTTAATCAGATAATAGATAAATTTCCCGGGATGCGCGAGAGAGAAGAACAGAAAAAGTTGAAACCTCTTCGCTCACCCTGGCCCTTAGACATGGGTTGAGTTCACTGGTGAGGGCACAGAAAAAGGCTCAAGATCAAAGATGATGAAAACAAAAAAAAATATACATGGCATAGTGGGACTGCTTATTCTGGTTATTGCTGAAATTCTAATGTTTAGAGGTATAGAACCCTTTGCTTCCTGGTTTTACTATTTAGCCTGGTGGCCATACATTCTCATAGTAGACAGCCTTATCTATAAGCTCAAGGAAAATTCCCTGATTATGAATAGAAAAGGGGAGTTTCTTTTGATGCTTTTTTGGTCAGTTTTTATCTGGACCTTTTTTGAAGCGGTGAACTTGATAATGAATAATTGGTATTACATTAATGTAGTGCCTACCCGTGTTGTGCGATGGTTGGGCTATGGGGTTGCCTATGCCACGGTGCTGCCAGGTCTTTTTGAGACTACAGAACTTTTAGAATCCTGGGGGCTATTTAAAAATAGCAGTGTTAAGCCCATTTCAGTAAACAGACCTTTGATCGCAAGTTTTTTAGTTCTGGGGACAGGGTGTTTGTTAGGGGTTTTTTTCTCTCCAAAATACTGTTTTCCTCTCATCTGGGGAGGCCTCATTTTTTTACTTGAACCCATTAACTATCAATGGGGAGGAAAATCAGTATTAAGAGATTGGGAAAAGGGGAACTTGAGGAAACTTTATCTACTGCTATTAGCAGGGTTCATATGTGGTTTTCTATGGGAGTTCTGGAATTTCTGGGCTAGTACCAAATGGATTTATACCGTTCCTTTTTTTGAAGAGTTTAAAATGTATGAAATGCCTGTGTTAGGATTTCTGGGGTTTCCACCTTTTACGGTAGAATGTTATGTCGTATATAATTTTATCAGTCTGTTCCGTTATCAAAGGGGATGGGAAGAAGATACTTATAGACTAAATCAAGAGAAAAGAGTAAAATTCTCATTGTGTTTGGCTTCTTCTCTGGTTGTAATAGTTTTTTGCCTTGCTACTTTTAATGCTATAGATAAAAAAACTGTTAATTCCTATTTTTCCACGTTAAGAGATTTGCAGGCGATAAACCCTGAAGGTGCTGCGAGTCTTGCCTCACTCGGGATAAGTACTCCTACGGAATTACTTACAGAAGTAGGCAATGAGAAAAAAAGGAAAGAGCTGGCTTTAAAGCTTAAGGTTTCAGAAAGTGAGATTATCAGATGGATGAGTTCAGCAGAACTTGCTGAGCTTAAAGGAATGGGGACACTCAATGCAAATCTGTTCCATAAGACAGGTATCGAAAATATCCCGAATCTTGCTAAGCAAGATCCAGCAGTGCTCTATGAGAAACTGTTAGCCTTAAAGAAGAATGATCCCCATAGTGAGGGAATACTTATACCTCGCGAGGCAATCATCAGAGTTTGGGTAAAAGAAGCACAGCGTAGAATAAACGATTAAGAGTAATAAACATCAGCAGCTTCGAGTAGTCAAGATGGTGGACGTTAGATAAGTGGATAGTGATAGAATAGGATAAAAAAACACGAAATCCAAAGCACGAAATTCGAAACAAATTCAAATGTACCAAGCACAAAATCCAAAATAAATGAATTTGGAATTTTGGAATTACGCAGGAGCAAGTAATGTTTTGAACATTTGATATTTTCACCCCGTTCAGATAAATGATTATCTCACAATAGTGAGCCATATTTTATCTAGGCTATCTAATGGGGTAAATTTTGGATTTGTTTCGGCCCGCCCTGGTGCAACGTTGACCTGGAATAGTTTATTATCATTACGACATCTCAGAGGCAAGAGCGATAGAACTTAGTCATTCAAAGTCAGGTCTGGGCTAGGGATTTCGATATTGGATACTAAGGTTTACTTAGTTTCGTTTTAATCATCACATTCCATCCTATGGTCGTAGAACCATTAGCAAAGAATTCCTAAGTAAGTGGTTTAAACTACTATGGAGAAATTAGACAAACATTCCATTCCATTTTCTACTTTTGTTCTTAACACCACTCAATTTATATCCTTATCACTAAAGGATTTTTTAAGAAATAGATGTATCCTCTGGGCAGCAGCCTTGACCTATACTACAGTTTTTGCCTTGATCCCATTATTAGCGGTAACCTTCTCTCTGTTTCACGCCTTTGGTGGACTTAAAGGACTGGAAGAAAAGATAAGACCTTTGATCTTAAAAGTGCTGGTACCGGGTGCTCAGGAGAAACTCATTGGCACTATAGACAGTTTGATTGAGCGCCTCAATGCAGGAGCTATTGGCGCAGTGGGAACAGTACTTGTTTTCCTTACTGCAATCTTTCTGCTTGGTCAGCTAGAGATAATTTTAAATGAGATCTGGGGACTCAAAAAACACAGGCCTTTCTTTCACAGGTTTGCTCTCTATTGGACAGCTATTACCTTTGGACCTCCCCTGCTGGCTCTCTCTATAGGAATTCCTGCAACACTGAGCAGCTACCAGGCTGTCAAGTGGCTGGAAAACTACATCAATCTTAATTTCTTCACCTTCTTATCTTATCTATTCATCTGCTTTGCATTCACCGCACTTTATGCCTTTATGCCTAATACCAAAGTCAAATTTTGGTCCGCCGTGGTAGGAGGAATTGTAGGAGGTACCATTTGGCAAATTGCTGGTATAGCATTTACTCTCTATACCTCTAAAATACTAGTTTACTCAAAATTCTACGGGTCTCTTGGGGCTATCCCTCTCTTTTTCCTCTGGCTTTTCATCAGTTGGTCCATTTTTCTTCTAGGCGCAGAGCTCTCATTTACCTTTCAAAACTTTGAGCTCTTACGAAATGGATTGAAAGTTCACTCACCCAGTTACAAGGAGAGGGAATATCTATCTCTTCGGATTTTGCTTGCTATAGGGAAAAACTTTCTCACTGAGAAAAGTCCACTTATGCTAAGGGAAATTGCCAAACAATTGAAATTACCTCTTAGCCTTACGAAAGATCTCATTTCCTCGCTGATAGACTATAATATTTTAATGGAGTTGGATGAATACGGACGACAGGCATATCTCCCTGCAAGGAATTTAGATACTATAATGATGATTGACATCATCCGTGCAGTACAGGGACATCAAAGGCTTTCATCTGGAAGTGGGGAAGATAAGGTCATTTTTGATTTGGTCACTGCCAGTGAGAAAAACTTAGAAGACTTTACTGGCAATAAAAATTTAAGAGAGCTTTTGGACGAACTTGAACGGCTGGAGAAGTAAAAATACAATTAGTGCCATAGAATTACACAGAAATTATTCTCTATGCAATGTTATCCTGTGGTTTTCTATGGTTCACATCACACTAACGGAATTATCGTAACTATGTTCCCTTCGTACTATATCGATGGTTCACTTTTCTTTTGACTCGTTTAACCATGGAGCCACTATCTTATACAAGTCTTGTGCACGTTCCCCTGCTTTGATTTCTTCTAACCCTCGGTACGCTTTTAAAGCAGCTTTATTATCACCCTCCGAAATATAAAGAAACCCTGCCTCATACAAATGGTGAGCTGCCAGAGTATTTTGATTTTTCTTACCGTAAGCAATCCCAAGTTTATAATGAGCAGCAGCATAATCAGGATCTATAGCTATGGCTTTCTTGAATTCGGAGATGGCTTCATCAAGCATTCCTTCCTTAAGATAAATAGAGCCAAGCGAATTGCGAAAGCCTTTGTTATTCGGAGCTATACCTATAGCCTTTTTA
>SMTZ1_10006937_pt1 | contig 11392 bp, 7 predicted proteins | sample DeeMarSWOR136_30_FD_25667 | JGI IMG/M metagenome (IMG submission 25667)
ATACAACATCCACGACCACCGATGAGTTCGGGCGGTACACGTTCAGTGTCGATAGTGCCGGTGTCCACACCGTAGTTGAGACCGACCCGGATGGCTATTTCTCCACCACGCCGAACGGGGTACATGTCGACATAACCCTGGGTGATAGCTACCAGGTTGACTTCGGAGATGCGATAATCAAATCTGTATTTGCCGTAATCTACGGCACTGTTTTCGACGACGCAAACGGCAATAGAGAACAGGATGACGGAGAACTCGGTATTCCTGATGTGACCGTCACTCTTGATGATACAACATCCACGACCACCGATGAGTTCGGGCGGTACATGTTCAGGGTTGATATTGCCGGCGTCCACACGGTGGTTGAGACCGACCCCGATGGCCACTTCTCCACCACCCCGAACGAGGTACATGTCGACGTAACCCTGGGTGAGGACTACCAGGTTGACTTCGGAGATGCGGCAAGAGAATCTGAATTTGCTTCAATCTACGGCACTGTTTTCAATGATACCAATGGCAATACAGATTGGGACGATGATGAACTCGGTATTCCCGGTGTGACTGTCACCCTCAGAGTTGAAAGTACCGCCATAAATGCCACGACTACCGATGGTTTCGGTCGGTACATGTTTAAGGTTGAGGTCCCTGGTGTCTACACCGTAGAAGAGACAGATCTAGCTGGTTATACGTCCACCACGTCGAATGAGGCGGACTTTGAAGTGGCCCTTGGTAATGATTATGTGGCCAACTTTGGTGACCGTATCCCTCCTCCCATTCGTCGGTTGGGTTATATAGTAATCTCACCGGAAACCATCAGTATCTATGCCGGTGAGTCCCAGACCTATACTGCAAGGGCTTATGATACAACTGGTGCCAGCATGGGTGATGTCACTTCATTCACAGCCTTCTCCATACAGGTCGGTGCCGGTGGTAACTGGTCGGGTAATACCTATACCTCAGAGAATATCGGTCAGTGGAGAGTGACCGGCACCTATCTTGACAAATCAGATACGGCTATTCTTAACGTTGCTGCTGAACCTGTTAACGGCGGGGATGATGAAGAACCTGATGAGGAAGAACCTGACTACTTCACGGTCAATTTCCTTGGTGAGATTACCAGGGTGCCGATGGCGGATACCGGAGAGCTGCTGGCTACCATGGAAGCACCGAGTCCGGACGGCAGACACCTGCTCGAGATACAACAGGGCACCATAGTGGCGGACAGTGAAGGAAGAGTGGTAACTTTAATCGAGATAACGGAGGCTGAGAATCCCGGGCTTCCGGACAATACCACTCTGCTGGGTAAAGCCTATGACTTCAGGCCGTCGGGTACCGAATTCAGTATACGGGCAAGTGTCACCCTGGGTTATGAATTGGACGAGTTACCTGAGAATGTGGTCTCTGTTGCGCTGGCCTGCTACACTGATGAGTTCGGCTGGACTGAGTTCGCCTCTCGCGGTGGCGTTGTTGCTGAGCTTGGCAAGGAGACTGCCGATGTAGAGCACTTCACGATATTCGCGGTCCTGGCTCGAGTAAGTACCCACACTCCGCCAGGAAGTGACCAAGAGTTTGCTGACTTCCTGCTGGATAACCTTATCATCACACCTTTACGGTCGGAGATATGGGAATTCCTGACATTTGTGGTGACCACGGGAGAAGACGCTACCATTACAGTCGAGGTGACGAACATTGGCGGTGAGGGTGGCACCTATACCGCTTTCCTCAAGCTGGACGGCATAATAATAGCAACACAGAAGGTCAGCCTTGAACCCGGGCAGACTGAGACGATAACCTTTGACGTTGGCCCGAACGACCCGGGCACCTACCAGGTCGAGATAGGCGGCCTAAGCGGGGAATTCGAGAGCTCGGTCTGGATTAACTGGGGACTGGTGCTTGGGCTACCAGCTGGCCTGATACTGCTTGCCTTGCTGCTCTGGTACCTGAGAAAAAGGCGACAGGCACAGGCCGTGTAAAAAAGGGACTCAGACTGCGCTGATAGTTTAGACCCCTGCCTTAAGGGACAAACTTCCGGGTGATGTGTTAGGGGCTCAGCGAGTTAACAGATTACGCTTGCTGAGCCCTTTTCTATTGGCTACCTTGTTACTACGTCCCACGACTAAGGCTATTTGTACTGGCACTAAGGTACCATACCGCGTCGGGACGATTTAGTCATACCTGCCATTCTGTTGCCATGTTAACGTAGACTTAATGAAGCTATTCAACATGGCAACCCCGGTTGTGATGCTGGTGGGCTTGCTGTTTGCCTCGGTGGGAATCACTGAGGGCGTTCTGACCGCCGATGGTCTTCAGCTCCCCGGCCAGCTGTCCTGGGCGCAGCCTGGTCTCCCGAGTGCCCTTTCGGCTGCTGCTGACCAACAGGTGTTGGCAGAAGCAGGCCTGGAGGCAGTTACTGAGGTTAGCGGCTCTACGTCTACCGCTCAGCCCGATACCGTGGCGCTGAATGACCCTTATATCGATATGCAGTGGGCGTTGGGGCAAGTTCGGGTGACACGACCGTCTAATCCCGTGACTGGGGGGGCAGAGGTCCTGGTGGCGGTGCTGGATACCGGTGTTGCAGGCGACCATGAAGATCTGGAGGGCAGAGTCGTTCTGGCTGTCAACCTTACTGATAGCCCCGTTTCCGATGATATCTACGGTCATGGCACTCATATTGCCGGTATTATTGCCGCCAGCAGTAACAATGGCAAGGGTATTGCCGGGATGGCGCCGTCGTGCCGGGTAATGAGCATCAAGGTGGCTGACGACAGGGGTATGACCAGCGCTGAGACAATGGCCGAAGGCATCATCCGGGCGGTGCACGAGGGTGCCAGCGTTATTAATATCAGCGCCGAGTTTTTCGAGCCTTCGGCAGAACTGGAAGCAGCTATCGACTATGCCTGGGAGCAGGGGGTAGTGGTGGTGGCCGCCGCCGGGAACCAGGGCAGTCAGACGCCTGTGTATCCGGCCTACTATGAGAACTGCATTGCCGTGGCAGCCTCAACCCAGGACGGGACCCTGGCTCCGCTGTCAGGCTATGGCGACTGGGTGGATGTAATTGCCCCCGGCTTTGATATCTACTCAACACTCCCTGACAATAGCTACGGATACAAGAGCGGTACCTCGTTCGCTGCTGCCCATGTCAGCGGGCTGGCGGCGTTACTCTTTGAGGTGACCTCCGATACCAACGGCAACGGTCGGATCAACGACGAGGTCCGAGTGGCGATTGAAAGCAGTTTCTAACCGTCCTACTCTACGGCCTTTCTCCTCTTGATTCGGCGCCTTACCAGGTATATCACCACCCCGACCACGATTATGACGGGGCTGAAGATGCCCACCCAGATAATAATGTCTGCCAGCACCTGCCCGAAGGTACGCAGGCCCTTCCAGGCGCTCTTGGCGATGTTGCCGGCACTCCAGCCGGACTCGGCGTGGATATAATCGGTCCTTATCTCGGTGTCCGTGTTGCCCCGGTCATCGGTCACCGTCAGCGATATAGTGTAGTCGCCGGCAGAGTTATAGGTGTGGGCAGGTATCGCCTCGGTGCTGGTGTTCCCGTCACCGAAGTCCCATTCGTAGGTATACGGCGCAAAACCACCGACAATCTCGGCCACGAAGATAACTTCATCACCGCCGGTAATATATCTGCCGCCATAGGCCCTGAATTCAACGTCGAGCTTGGACTGTGTTAGTTGCACTGAGATAAAAGATGTCTCGGTAGTCTGCTCGAGGTACTGCATGCGGCCTATGGTGCGTTCAATCTCATCTCTGGTATTGGTCAACTCCCGCTGGACCTCCAGGATGTCCTCCACCTCTACCGCCATCTGCATTATCACCAGTAGCTGCTCTTCGGTGGCCTCGAGGTTCCTCAATTTAGCTTCAAGGTCGATATACTCCTCAGTTACGTCCTGACTTGAGGTTTCCTCCGCTACTACCTCGACCGCCAGCTCACGCAGGGCTCTCATCGTGCTGTCGAACAGCTCCGTCGGCACACGGATACTGATAACCCCGACAAATCTTTCGTCTTCTTTCCATATATTTGAAGAGACTACGTACCCCCCGGAGTCCTCGGCCATATCGGTGATTTCTTCCAGGGTGATAGCGATGTCGTCGACCACCATGCGGATATCGCCGGTGCGGACAATCATCCGCTGGGTATCGATATCAAAAGCCTGAGACTCGCCTTCTCCACTTGTCGCGTCTTTTATGGATTCGGGAAAAAGCATGTCTGATGACGCTGGTGGCTCTTGTTCAATTACTATTATGTCTGTAGAAGAACCAGAACCACCGGCGGATTCAGAAGCCCATACTCTAAAGGCTTCTTCTTCTGAATAGTAGTCTGAATCAGCTATTCTGAACTCGTACTTTGGAGAACTACTGCAAGATGTTATTACCAACAGACAGGCCACGCCCAGTAGCCCTGTGGTTATGATTAGTTTCTTCATCTGACTATCTCCTTCGGGTAACTGGTATCAATTTTTACCGGTGTCATGGGTTTCACTATTTGTATATATACGTTCAGTGCCAGATAGTATCACGCATCCATGGTGAAGTCAATACTATCAACGGTAATTAAAATCAGAAAATCCTGAAGGTCCACGGGAGTAGTTGCTAACCTGCTAGTCTTGTGATAGGCTTAAATCCGCAATAATGAGGGTGAATTTCTTGCTGGAGAGGCAGAACGATGAGCAATAATATACAGAAAATAAAGAAAAAGAAGCAGGAATGGGAAGAGAAGGTCTTGAAGCCAGCCCTGGAGAGTTTCGGGCTGAAGGAATCTCCGACCAAATTCTACACCCCCATCGATGCCCAGGGCTTTGACTTTCTCAGCAAGGTCGGTTTTCCTGGAGAATACCCATTTACTGCCGGTATCTACGCCGCGCAACCCGGTATGCCGGTTCCCAGGGTAGGTAGAGCCACAACTCAGAGGAGAAGTAGGCCAGAAGCTGCCCGGCTGGTGAGGGCGGCCGGTTATTCAGGTTACGGGACGGCCGAAGACACCAGAGACTACTACAAGGAACTGCAAGAACGGGGAGACAGGGGTGGACCCAATCTTGCCTTCGACTTGCCCACCCAGTGCGGGTATGACTCGGACAACCCTTTGATTCGTGGTGATGTGGGTAAGGTTGGCGTAACCGTTGATACCTTGAGGGACTTCGAGATAATCTACGAACCGTTTCAGGGAGAGACAGAGCTTGACAGGATTGCCTCAAACTTTACCATTAACGCTCCGGCAAATATCATCATCGCAATGTATTTCGCTCTTGCGGAAAAAAGAGGAATACCCCTGGAAAAACTCAGGGCAACCCCCCAGAATGATATTTTGAAAGAGTTCGTAGCACGGGGCACCTATATATTCCCACCCGGACCCTCGATGAGAATGTTCCGTGATAGCCTGGTGTTCCTGAACGAGTATTGCCCGCGGATAAATATCACCAGCGCCGGAGGTTACCACATCAGGGGGGCCGGAGCTACCCGCGAGCAGGATTTGGCTTTCAGCATGGCGATACTGATTGCCTACTTACAGGAAGGCGTTAATGCTGGCCTGGATGTTGACTCCTTTGCCCCCAGGTTTACCATCAACCAGTTTGGCGGAAGCATGGAGATGTTCAAGGAGATTGCCTTTCACCGGGCATCCCGAAGGATGTATGCCAGGATAGTAAAAGAGAAGTTCGGTGCCAAGAACGAGCGGAGTATGCTTCTCCGTGGAGGTCGTATGGGTGCTCATATAGGCTGCGAGAATACCACTATCCAGCGTCCTCTTAACAACCTGACCCGTTCGGTAATAGGTGCGGTTGCCTCGGCTCTGAGCGGTGGGGAGGGGACTGCCTATCCTCCTTATGACGAGCCATTGGTCATGGGCCGTGGTCTGGAGTCATCCCAGCTGGCCAGAGATGCTACCAGAATTGTGCACTACGAAGCCAAGCTGGGCACGGTGCGTGACCCGCTGGCGGGGTCTTACTATGTCGAATCTCTAACTGATGAAATCGAAGAGGCTGCCTGGAAAGAGCTGGACAAAATAGAAGCGATGGGTGGCGCTGTGGCCGCTATCGAAAATGGCTATATGCAAAGAGAGGTAGCAAAAAGTGCCCATGCCCGTCAGAGAAGGATAGAAAGTGGTGAGGATTTGATGGTAGGGGTTAACTGCTTCGTGGGTGAACATGAACTGGAACTGGAGATTAACCACCTGGTACCACCTGTCTATGACCCGGTTAGAAGAGAACAGGCGGAGGAAAAGCAGATTCGGAACCTCACTGAACTTAAGAAGAATCGCGACAACCGTGCCGTGGCGAAGTTGTTGAAGGAGCTAAAGGACAAGGCAAATAAGGAGGATGAGAATCTCATCCCGCACTTCATAGAGTGTGCTAAGGCCTATGTCAGCGAGCAAGAGATGTGTGATGTTCTCAGAGAGGTCTTCGGGGAATATGAGCCAGTGTCTCTCTAGTGAAATAGCAGGAGTGAAAAAATGAAAGGGCCCTTATCTGGGTACAGGGTTATCGATTTCTCCCGGGCCATCGCCGGTCCCTTTGGAGCGATGCTACTGGCTGATTTGGGAGCTGAGGTCATTAAAATTGAGTCGCCTATCGGCGACCCGAGCCGGAAAGTGGCTGGCCCCGACCATCAGGGTGAGTTGTTCTATTACATGGCCTTCAATCGTAACAAGAAGGGAGTCACACTTGACCTTGGCACCGAATCAGGTAGAGAGGCGATTTATGACCTGGTTAAAATCTCCGACGTGGTATGGGATAACTTCCGTCCCGGTGTCATGAAACGCCTCGGTTTTGACTATGAAACGCTGAAAAGTATCAACCCCCGTATTATTTCCTGCTCGGTAAGCGGTTATGGCGCTACCGGACCTTATGCCGAACGGCCTTCTTATGATATTACCGCCCTGGCTTTGAGTGGCGTAATGAGTATCACCGGTGAGCCTGGTGGGCGCCCCGTCAGGCCTGGCCCTCCTATAATCGACCTGGCAGGAGGTATGTTTGGCGCCCTGGGAGTAGTTTCAGCCCTCACCCAGCGGGAACGCACTGGGGAAGGACAAAAGATAGACGTCAGCCTGCTGGACAGCAGTATCTCACTGCTTGCCTATGAGCTCTCCTATTATTTTTGCTCAGGCATTGTCCCCCAGCCTCTGGGTTCAGGCCACCTGGCGATATTACCTTACGGTGTCTACAAGTGTAAAGATGATAGCTACATTGCTCTTGGTCCTGTCTGGCCGAGATTGGCCAGGGTAATTGGGGCTGACTGGATGGTAGATGACCCGAGGTTCAAGAACGGCAGGGATAGGGTAAAGCACCGCGAGGAATTCAACCGCACCATCGAAGAGTACCTGGCAAAGGCCCCCGCTTCGGACTGGCTGGAACTGTTTAATGCCGAAGACATGGCCTGCGCCCCAATCAATAATCTGGCCGAGGCAGCTATCGACCCTCAGGTGTTACATCGTAATATGATTCTGAATCTGCCCCACTCTCTGGGTGGAGAGATAAAGCTGGCCGGTAATCCGATAAAAATGCCTGCTATCGACGAGAGTGGGCATACTGCGCCTCCTACTATGGGGCAGCACAATATAGAAGTCCTGAGCGGCATCCTGGGTTATTCCGAGGAGAAGATAAAGAAGTTGCAGGAGGAAGAAGAGGAGCACCGGGAAGAGATGGAACGCCGGGTACGGAAAACTGCGATTGACCCGGCGGCTCGCCGCCTGCAAGAACAGGCTGCAAGGGAAGAGGAAGGAAATCAAGATGAATGAAGAAAAGAAAATCAGGGTCCTGATAGCCAAGCCAGGGCTGGACGGGCATGATCGGGGGGCCAAGGTAATCGCCCTGGGACTAAGGGATGAGGGAATGGAGACCATCTATACCGGCCTAAGGCAGACTCCAGAAACGATAGTCCAGTCAGCAATACAGGAAGATGTGGACGTCATAGGTCTGAGTTGTCTGTCAGGGGCTCATAAGTACCTCTTTCCTCGTGTGGTAGAGCTTCTGAAAGAGCAGGAGATAGCAGACATTCTGGTTATCGGCGGAGGGATTATCCCCAAAGAGGATATCCCCTTCTTAAAAGAGAAAGGGATTAGTGAGATATTTGTTCAGGGGACAATGGTCGGTGAAATAGCCGACTACATACGTGAGCATGTAAGAACTGTAGGCCACCAGAGCGCAGCTAATAGTTAGTCCCGGTATATACTAACTCAGAAGGTTTACGACCTTCCCGATGTCATCGATTTCTTCCAGTCCTCTGATAGCCTTGATAGCATCCCGAGCCACTTCTAAAGGGAAAATACCCCGTATTAAATTAACGGTCTTCGCCTCCAGTATGGATTCCCATCCGGTCACGGATACGGCACGTTCGCTTATCAGGTCAGTCTTTTCCCTAATCTCCGAGCCGTCTTTCAGTTCGATACAAATCTCTGACTGCAGTGCTGTAAACGAGTCGTCGGTGACCGTAACTACTCTGGCCATCAAGCTCCTGGTTTCCGGGTCGTTCACCAGCTCCTCTGTGAAGTCGGACTCCAGCGCCTGGCCCTTATCGAGGGCTAATACGGCACAGTAACTGAGGCTGAATTTCCCCTCCAATCCGGTCTGAGGAACAGGATTGCCCGCAACATCGATGGCCAGCGGACTCACCTTTACCGTTATTTTGTCTATTTCTGACAATGCTGGTCTGTGCTTTTCCCGGATTCCCAGCATGCACCGGACAGTGGCATGAGTGAAGTAACACGAGGCGTAGCGCTTGTAGATGACCTGCTCTATTTTGAAAGGTTGCCCTAATTTATCAATCTTTGTTTCGTCAAATTTTGTCGAATAAATCTTACCAAATCCATCGATGCCTTCGAGGATTTCCTGCGGGGCTGTGAAGCCACCTTCAGCCAGAATGGCTGCCAGAATCCCGTTGCTGGCGGCTTTTCCGGCATGGAACGGTTTGCACATGGTGCCAAACGATTGCCGTACACCGAATGCCTGGGTACCGGCAATGCCCAGAGTCGAGATTACCTTTTCGGTGCTGAGCCCAGTCATATTGGCAACCGCTGCTCCAGCCCCGAAACAACCCAGGGTAGCCGTGGCGTGCCAGCCTCTCCCGTAATGCTCGGGATTGACGGCCTCCCCGATTCTACATTCGGCCTCAAATCCGGCCACCAGTGACGTGATAAATCTTTTGCCGTCGACCTTGCGGTACTCCCCCATTGCCAGGGCAGCCGGCATCACCGGTACGGAGGGATGCCCGGACATTCCCGATTGGATATCGTCATAGTCCAGGTAATGAGAAGCGGTACCATTAATTAGCGCCGCATTGAGAACGTCTACTTTCCTTTTTTTCGTGATGAGGGTGGCCTGTGGTTGACCAAACAACGGCTGAAGGGCACCAATCATAGGGTCTATATCACCTAGTCCGCCGGCATATCCCCCCACCGTAACCCCCAGCCAGTCCATCAGGCACAGCTTTGCCTTTGCTATCGCGTCGTCTGACAGGTCCTCATAACTCAAGTCGTGTATGAACTTGGCGAGCTTGCTGGTCGCTTTCATTCGACTGTTCCTCCTCCGTAACAGGTGCAGTATTCCCTAGCCACCAGGCCGCTTTCTCTGTGATAGCTGTTGTGCCAGAGTAGTCAGGAAGGTCTTCGAATTCAAAATCTCATCGGCGGCTGAATAGGGGTCAATTTCCCCCTTCTCTACCTCACCAACGTACTGATTTAATTGACCATCCTGCCTGATAATCTCAAGCAATTCGGTGCTGATTTTCTTCTCCAGTGTGTTTATGAATTGTTCCCGACGTTGCTGTTTACGCCGCTGGTCAAGCATGCCCATCCCATTGAGGGCCTCACGATGTAGCTGAATTTGCCGGTAGAGTTCCTCAATACCTTTGTTGTTAATCGCCTCAGTCGCCACTATGGGTATTTCCCACCGCGTTCGCCCGCTATGAAGTTGAAGCATGGCCTGCATCTCACTGATAAGGTCATCGGCACCCGGCCGGTCAGCCTTGTTTATTACGAATATATCCGCTATCTCAAGCAGGCCCGCTTTCATGGTCTGGATATTGTCTCCAGATTCGGGGGCCAGGACGACTATTGCCGTATCTACATTTTTGATGATGTCCAGCTCGCTCTGCCCCACTCCTACCGTCTCTACATAGATAATGTCCTTACCGGAAGCATCGATTAGGTTGATTACCTCGTTGGCGGTTCTGGGCAAACCCCCGAGGCTGCCACGGGTTGCCATGCTGCGAATAAAGACGCCTTCATCAAGATAGTGCTGCTGCATCCTGATTCTATCGCCTAATAGAGCGCCTCCCGAAAACGGACTGGTGGGGTCCACCGCAATGATTCCTACCTCCAGGCCCTGACCTCTGGCCACCGCTGTCAGCTTGTCGACTATGGTGCTCTTGCCCAGTCCGGGAGGTCCGGTCAGGCCAATGCGGTAGGCTTTCCCTGTGCGGGGATAAATCAGCTTCATAATTTGGGACACTTCGCTGCTCCCGTCCTCTACCAGGCTAATCAACCGTGCCAGGGCAGCAGTATTCCCGCTGAGCATTTGCTCAACCAATTTCATGTCGGCAGGCCTCCTGTGTGCCAGAGCTTGTCCTCCTGTCTGGCTCTCCTGACATTATAGCAATATCAGGAATCTGTTTTTTATTCATACATGGTGGCGCAGTGTAAAAGCTCAACCGGTATTCCCGTCTCCCTTTCAATATCAAGGTATACCCTGCCGGTAAGGTCCCTGCCCCATCCGCTGAGATTAAACGGTGATGAGGGAATTATCACCAGGTCTGGTCTGTACCCTTTCTGCGAGACGTAGTCCCTGATGCAATCGATGAAGTCCTGAACCACCAGCAGGTCTCCCATGAGTATATTACCGCCAAAAAACTGGTTCTTGGGGGCGGCGATGTCGAATTCGTACTTGCTCTTATCTGGCAGATGTGATTCGGTCAGGCACTGCTCGAACGTGGGCTTCATCAACTCTGAAGAAAGAAACAGTACCCGCTTCACCCGGCGGGCCTCTATAATCTCCCTCAGGCTTTCAATATCACTTGTCCTGAGCCCGGTACCGGCAAAAACGATACCCAGGTAATTGTCCATGTCTCTGGAGTAAGGGTAAGAATTTCTGGTCAAATCCAGGCTCATTTCGAGAGTCTGGTGCCCCCTCTGCACACCGACAGTGGCTGTCCTGGCCTCACTTTGCTGGAGGGTGGCAAGGAGGTCGCGGGCCTGTGGCCTGTCGTGAATTAGAATGCTATTTATCCGTACAATGACGTCTCCCATCTGCAGTCCGCCGATGTTGGCGGGGGAGTTCTTTACCAACCCCAGTATTTGCGGCAGGTTTTTACGCGGTTGATAGATATTCTCCTCGTATAGAGTTGGCATTACCACAATGGGGCAATCATGTTCCCCTCTGAGCTCTCT
>SMTZ1_10007670_pt1 | contig 11391 bp, 5 predicted proteins | sample DeeMarSWOR136_30_FD_25667 | JGI IMG/M metagenome (IMG submission 25667)
TCATTGAGAAGGCATATGTTTTTTCTGCCCAAGTTCACAAAGGTCAACTTAGGCTTTCAGGGGAACCCTACCTTACCCACCCATTGGAGGTTGCAGATCTCCTAGCTGATCTTAAGCTGGATGATGTGAGTGTCGCTACTGGTCTTTTACATGATACAGTAGAGGATACTCATACTACCCTTGAAACGATTGAAGAGTTTTTCGGTCAAGAGATTGCATCACTGGTAGACGGGGTAACTAAAATTAGCAGGATTTCCTTCCATGCCTCTGAAGAAAGCCAGGCTGAGAACTTTCGAAAGATGATCTTAGCAATGGCTAAGGATATTCGTGTGATCCTCATCAAATTGGCCGACCGCTTACATAATATGAGGACATTGAACTTTCTTCCCCAGGGAAAAATTATTGAATTAGCTCAGGAAACGTTAGATATTTATGCCCCTTTGGCAAACCGCTTAGGTATCTTTTGGATGAAAAGCGAACTGGAAGACCTCTCCTTACGTTATCTCCATCCGGAAGTCTATCGTTCCCTCAAGGAAAAGGTAGCCAGCAGGGAAAAGGAGACAGAAAAATATGTGAGAGAGGTAATTGAGATTATCAAAAACACACTAGAGGAGTTTGGCGTCACGGCAGAGATACAGGGAAGAGCTAAGTACCTTTACAGTATTTATAGAAAAATGCAGCTCCAAAATCTAGATTTCTATCAGATCTATGATCTCGTGGGATTTAGGGTTATCGTTGAGAGTGTGAGGTCTTGCTATGAAACCTTAGGCATTATTCACTCGCTTTGGAAACCGATTTCAGGAAGGTTTAAAGACTATGTTGCAATGCCAAAAGCCAATATGTATCAATCCCTCCACACAACGGTATTAGGACCAGGTGGGAAAAGGATAGAAGTACAGATTCGTACTCAGGAAATGCATCGCATTGCAGAGCAGGGAATAGCTGCCCATTGGAAGTATAAGGAAGGGAAGGATATAGAAAGGAAGGATGATAAGCAATTTGCCTGGTTGAGGCAGCTATTAGAGTGGCAACAGGACTTAAAGGACCCTAGAGAATTTCTCGATATAGTAAAGATAGATCTCTTCCCAGAGGAAGTTTATGTCTTTACCCCCAAAGGAGCGGTAAAGCAATTTCCTCGAGAAGCAACTCCTGTAGATTTCGCTTATAGTATTCATACGGAGATAGGGCATCGCTGCGTTGGGGCGAGGGTCAATGGACGATTAGTGAGTTTAAAATACCAACTGAAAAATGGAGATATTGTAGAAATCATTACATCCCCACAACAAAAGCCCAGTAAAGATTGGCTTCGGTTTGTCAAGACTTCTCGGGCAAGAACTAAGATTAATCACTGGATTAAGTTAGAAGAAAGGTCCAAGAGTATTGAACTAGGCAAGGAAATCTGTGAAAAAGAGTTTAGAAAACACGGGCTCAATTTTTCTAAGCTCTCGAAGAAAGAGGTTATGGGTAGATACCTCTCCGAGTTAAAACTCAAAAATGAAGAGGAATTGTTTGCTTCGATAGGCTATGGAAGAATTGCAGCAAAACAGCTCGTTGGTAAATTTATCTCACCGGAAGAACTGGAGAGAAGAGAGAGAGGAGAATCTAGAATAAGGAAGGTTGCGCGAAGGCTTACTGGTAAGGATAAAAGCGGCATTATAGTCAAAGAAATTGATGATATCATGGTAAGATTCGGTAAGTGTTGTAATCCCCTTCCTGGAGAAAAAATTAGAGGATATATTACTAGAGGGAGGGGTATTACCATTCATAGCTATGATTGCATTTACATCCAGGGCTGTGATCAAGAAAGGTTGATTGATGTCGAGTGGGATCAAAGGGAGAAATTAGTTTATCCGGTTAAGATTGAGGTTACGTCTGTGGATAAAAAAGGGCTGCTGGCAGCGATAAGCTCTTCTATCTCATTGGCTGAAGCCAATATTTCTAATGCTTATGCGCGTACCCTTGAAGATCAAAAGGCAGTAAGTACCTTTGAGGTAGAGGTAAACGATCTCGAACACTTGCGAAATGTAATAAGATCAATTGAGAAAGTTAAGGGGGTAATTAAAGTAAGTCGTTTAAATCTTTAAAAGGAGAACCTATTCGTTCTGTAATTCTAGACGCATTCTGGTTTTAGGGGGCTTGACAATCATACCTGAGCGGATGCACCTTGTACACACATTAATCCTTTTTACACCACCATCTTTAAATACTCTCACCTTTTGAATGTTAGGACGCCAGACCTTTTTGGTTCTATTGTGGGCATGGCTGACATTGTAGCCAACCTGCCGACCTTTACCACAAATCTCACATTTTTTAGCCATGTTTATTCCTCACTCTCTAAATCATACGCACGGTAGCATATTAAACATATTTTTGCAAGTTTTTTTACTGTTTCCTATTGGTGTTGAAACAATTTTTAGATCATGATAGTATAAAAGTTAGTTTTTTATGCACTTCTTTAAATAAAAGATAAAACTTTTTGAGAATTGCATCGTTACTATCCTTAGCCTTAGCGAGTTAGTGAGTTTTGATCACTGATCAAAAGAATGTATCAAACGAACAGAGTGATGAGGAGCTGATGCAGCTTTATCAGAGAGGGGATGAGTATGCCTTCGAGACCCTCTATTGGCGTCATCAGCATGGTATTTTTAACTTTATTTGCCATTTTATCGGAGGACGTGGAGGTCACGCAGAGGAGCTGCTTCAGGACGTATTTTTGAAAGTAGTTAAATCAGGAAAGCGGTATAAACCCACTGCCAAGTTTACTACCTGGTTGTATCAGATTGCGAGAAATGGGTGCATCGACCACCTCAGGAAAATGAAACATCGCAAGACTACGTCTCTCTCGGAGCCGGTAGGCAATGAGGATAAAATGGTAGTTGAATCAACCATTGCTAATGATAATCCATCTCCAGAGAAAGCTACCCACATAAGTGAGATCACTGAGGTTCTAAAAAAGGCACTAAATGCACTACCTGACGAACAGAAAGAGGTCTTCCTCATGCGAGAAGATTTAAATTTAAGCTTTGCTGAAATTGCTGAACTCATTGGATGTCCCATCAACACCGCCAAAAGTCGTATGCGATATGCGTTGGAGCACCTGCGAAAGACAATTGAATTAGAAGGAATAACTCAAAGTGAGGTGATAGATAGTGAAGTGTCCAGAATGTAGTGAAAAACTGATTGAGTACCTTTACAACGATCTTACTCCAGAAGAGAAGTGTAAGATGGATGGACACTTTGAGACCTGTGAGCGCTGTGCAAAACAGTTATCACAATTCCAGTTAGTACTCACCTCTTTTCAACAGCTAAAGCAACATGAGCCTCACTCTCTGGTTCATCAAAGAATACTAGCACACGCTAAGGATATGGCTCTTAAGAAAGGAAGATCCTGGCTCACGCAATTACTCTTCAAGCCCTCGACGGCAACTGTAGTAGTGGTACTTTTAGCTCTTAGTATATTTTACTACACCCGGCAATTTACTCCTTTGGGAATACACACTGAGAAGGTAGTAGTAAAGGCGAAAGGGGTAAGGGGTGTTGGAGAGAAGGGAGATCAGATGAGCACAGATGAGCAAATGATTTCAGCATCTATGCGTGAGAAAAAAGCTGAAACAGCACTTTCTGCAATCCCGAGTTCTAGTAGTAAAATAGAGGAGAACAAAGCATTGTCTGAACGGGTCCTTGAAGGCATTACTCCAGGTGCACAAGAGAAGTTAGTTGCTGAGTCAAAACCTTCTGCTACTGTGAGCATTGGGATGCATCCAGAACACTCAAGGAATTTAATCCGAATGGTAAGAACACTTGAGGATAACGCAGAGGTTCAAGTGCCTTCCCTGCAGTCTAAGGATGCACTCTATGCATTTGAGTTGGGTAATCTTTATTTCTCACAAAGCGATTTTGAAAAGGCTATAGCTACTTATTCTATAGCGTTAATGATGGGTTCCCAGGAGGGGTATGCGTCTACCATTCGCTTTCAACTAGCTTTAAGCTATAAAAAATTGAATGATTGCAAATCTGCAGTTAAAGTATTAGATGAAATTCAGAAACAGCATCCGCAGCATCCAGAGATAGACAAAGTGATTATCATGGCTGGGGATTGTTATATGGACCTTCAGGCTTACGATAAGGCAGAAATTAACTATACCAATTTTATCCACAAGTATCCGGACAGAAAGTCACAGGTAGCTGATAAATTAGAAATCGTCAGAAAGTTTCATAGAGTTAATCTATCGTACTAATCTCTTATAGTAATTGCAAAACGTTTGTGAGATTTTGTACAGAAGCTGATGCACTGTTATCAAGGGTGTCCTTCTTTAAAGATACCCTTAATTTTTTGATAATCTAGACCAAAGGAAAGTTTTATCTTTACTTAAAGATTAAAATGTATATAATTACTCATTTCGTTAAGTCTATAATTATGACACTCGAGAGTAATGCTTTCCACAAGGAGATGTTTCATGAGTAAAGATAAACATGATACTATAAAGCAGGTCATGGTAGATCTTTTAGGAGCTGAAAACATATCCGATGAGAGAGCTATCATGGAAGCGTATACCCGAGATTTCCTTCCACCTGGAGTTTTAGACCACTTCCCTCCTGAATTCGTGGCTTTACCGGGAAGCACCCGGGAAGTCCAGTCAATCTACAAATTAGCCAACCGCTATAAATTTCATTGCATCCCCGTGGGCTCGAACCTTTGGTCGGTGTGCACAAAAGCAACACGCCCCTTTACCGTTATTTTAGATCCCAAGAGAATGAATCGTATTGTTGAAATAGATGAAAAGAATATGTATGCTATCATTGAGCCTTATGCATCTAATGCACAAGTGTCTGCGGAAGCCATGAAGCGGGGATTGGTATGCGGAACTCCCGAGGCAGGAGGTCAGGCTTCCCAATTGGCTGGACACACTTTTCAGGGATTCTGGGGAATCGGATACCGAATCGGTATGGGGTACCGAAACATATTGGGTTTTGAATGGGTTCTCCCCAACGGCGAATTGTTAAGAATTGGCTCCTTAAGTCAGCCTACTGTTGGGTGGTCATGGGGTGAAGGTCCCGGGCCAGATCTTCGTGGGATGCTGAGAGGATATTTGGGAGCTATGGGAGGGCTTGGGATGGTTACTCGAATGGCTATTAAGCTTCATCCCTGGCCGGGACCTAAAACCTTCCCCTGTGAAGGAATGGTCCCCAACCAGAAATCGGTGCTGCCACCTGAGAAATTTGAATGGGTTTTATTTAAATATCCCACTCTAAAAGATTGTATAAAGGCTATGTATGAAATTGGCAAGTGTGAAATTGGAGGTAACCTAGAAAAGTGGCCCACCACATATCTGTGTTGGTGGTGGGCAAAGTCGTGCGAAGAGTACTGGGAGACCTGGAAATCAGGTTATTTCCAGAAAAACATGAAAAATATGGTTGCGGTGTGCCTGTGGGGTTTTACTTCAGAAAAGCAGCTTCAGTATGAGAAAAGAGTCCTAATGGATATAGTTGAAGAGACCGGCGGGGAGCTCATTCCTGAGGAATGTTACGACAAGTGGGTCCCCTACACCGCTAATAATTGGATTCGTGACACCAGTGGTCCTCGGATGATGCTCCCATCAGGCTCCTTTGCGCTTTTTTCAGTGGGACCAGATACCCTCCAATTTGCCTTTGAATCTGTGAAACGAGGCCATAGCTTTATGAAAAAGTATAGCCCACCTGTGTTAGATTGTGACTACTCTGATTGGATTGCGGCACATGAGTTCTGCCATTTTGGTATTGGAGAGACTGATTTTCCTTTTGAAAAATCTGTTGAACAATCCCAGGCCGTGATGCAAGCTATGATGAGTTTTGTGAAATGGGATTTAGAACACAGAACTGAAGACGGTATTGGAGTTGCATTGGGAGGACCATACCATGCTATGGCTGGTCCGGTATACTGCAATTATGACAGAATTTTAGCTGGGATCAAAAAGAACCTTGACCCCTATAATGTTGCAAATCCACCACATATTTTTCCAGTAGAATAGAGATTAAGAAACGAAGTGGAACTCGTACTTTCTTCTGTTGGTGTGCCTTGTCGCGACAAGGTTTAACCTTATCCAACCTGACAGGGATGATACCCTTCACGGGCATCATAACACATATATCGACTACTCTTTGATTGTGCATGTTTGTTCAGGTAATGTGAAATATGTTAAGAGAGGTCTGTCAACATAACGGCAAAAATTATAGCCCCCCAATATTGCTACTGAGGGGCTGATAAATTTTGTTAGTTATTGAGAAGATAATTTATTCTGCTAATCCTCTAATCACTGGCAAAATCCCATCAATCATTTCTTTTACTTCTTCTTTAAACTCCTCATCCTCTTCCATTGCTTTAACTATGGCAGGACTCCATTGGTAGTAGAGTCTTCTTATCGCCTGACCTTCTGGGATTTGGCTCAACACATTATCACGGAAATCTCTTAATAGTTCTATTTCTTCTGAATTTTCATCATAGATTCTTATAAATGGACAGATTTTAATTGTAGTAGTGGTTGAGCTAGAAGAGCTTGTAGTAGTTATTTCTGGTATTGGTATTATTGTTGTTGTGTAAGTTGAGCTTGTGCTTGAAGAAGAGGTTGCTTTGATGCTTGTTGTGGTTGTTGTCTTGGGAAGAGGAGTTGCAGTAGTAGTTGTAGTTATGGTTCCAATTGGATCCATTATAATATCTTTTGCAAAAATCTGATCCTCCTCGTCAACTTCAACTTCTGGATCAGAGAAGTGTGCATACCCTGCAGCACTCGCTTGTATGGTCCATGTCCCTGGTTTCTGGTAGAGATCGTATTCTCCTTCATTATTTGACATCGATAAACCCCCACCATTGGTATTAATTAAAGCCCCGCTAATTGACTCCCAGGAAACACTATCTATTACTTTACCTGTAATCAAACAGAGTATATAAGAAGTGGGAAACACATTCCCTGTGATTGAGCCAATCTCTTTAATCCCATAGACACTTAAATCCAACTCTTCTGGTGGAGAACGATATATCCATACCCTGTCTTCTCCAACTTTACTCACCATTACCCCACCATCTTGTAATCCTGTTACATGGACATCCTGATAATAACGTGGCCCTGGAATATCACCAGTTATATCAATCTTTTCTAAAAGTTCACCCTCTGAGTTAAAATAACATAAAGAATCAACATCATGAGTATCTCCTTTATCTGCACAGGTGGCAGCAAATCCTCCATCAGTTAAACCAGTCATGGCAAAGAGGTGGATCTCTTCTGGTGTGATATCTACCTTATTTACCAGATTAAGTCCGTTATCATAGAAATAGAGATAAGGGGTATAGAGCTTTCCATAATAAGAATATCCTCCCTCAGGTGGAACAACAAAACCACCATTAGCTAAACCGGCAATATCCCCTAAATAGATATAATCATAGGGCCAACCATCTTCTTCTTTCCAAACATTGGTGCTATCAATGATAGCACCACTTGTGTTATACAGATCGATAACCCCCGTCCACACATTCCCTGAGACAAAATTTCCACTGGCTATACCAGTATAAAAGGGGCCTGGTCCTAAATCAATAATAGTTCTTCGAATAGATAGATCAGGTTTTAGGTCCCAGATGATCCAATTATATGAGCCACAGCCAGATAATGGACACCCCTTCACCAGCCATCCACTCACACTTGAAGAGACAAAATTGCAAATGCCAATGTCACTAAATTCCCTTTCATAAAGTAAATTGCCTAAATAATCAAATATCACTATCTTATTAGTATTCCAATCAATCAGGGCGAAGCTATTTTCTGAATCACAGACATCCCCAAAGCCATCTCCATCGCTATCTTCTTGTCCTGGATTATAAACAGTTTTACAATTATCCTCTTCATTTAAAATCCCATCTCCATCAAGATCATCATCACATACATTTCCAATTCCATCCTTGTCAATGTCTTCTTGATAAGGGTTATATTGAGAAGGGCAATTATCACAGACATCACCCACATCATCTCCGTCCACATCTTCTTGATTAGCGTTAGGACTATTGGGACAGTTATCACAGATATCTCCTACTTTATCCTCATCGATATCTTCTTGAACCGGATTAGATACCAGTGGACAATTATCATCATCAAGTATGCCATCGCAATCAAAATCATCTTGACATGTTAAAAATGCATATTTTAAATCACCGGTGGTGTTATCAAAATAGCTGATATGGGGCGTATCTCTGTTACCCAAGGCAATAGATGTATAGTTTCCAACATCACCATCGCTATCCACGGTCTCTATATGCCAGCTACCATCATAGTATGCATATTTTAAATCAAAATTGGGATCTGCATCATAATAGCTGATATGAGGTTTGTCTTCACTGTTCAAATCGATGGAGCTGTATCCTGACACAAAACCACTACTATCTATCGTCTCTCTATGCCAAGTTCCATCATAGTAAGCATATTTTAGTAAACCACTCCCTCGATAACTGATATGGGGGTTATCATTTTTGTCAAGGTCAAGCGAAGAATAACTCCCTATGATACCATCGCTATCCACTGTCTCTATATGCCAGCTACCATCATAGTATGCATATTTCAGATCAAAATTAGGAAACCCATCCCAATAGCTAATATGAGGATTATCATTGCTGTCAAGAACAATCGAGTTATAAGCTCCTAGGATCCCGTTACTGTCTATTGTTTCTATATACCAACTAATATCATAGTAAGCATATTTGAGATCAGTGTTGATGTTATCATTGTAAATATAACTGTAAAAATAACTGATATGAGGGTTGTCATTGCTATCAAGAACTATAGATGTAGACTGATAAGCGATAAGAGTATACTCTCCCACATCACCACCACTACTATCTACCGTCTCTGTATGCCAGCTACTATCATAGTAAGCATATTTGAGATCACTGTTTGTACTATCATAATAGCTGATATGAGGATTGCCGTTGCTGTCAAGATCTATAGATGTATACTGTCCCACATCACCACTACTATCTACCGTCTCTGTATGCCAGCTACCATCATAGTAAGCATATTTGAGATCACTGTTTGTACTATCATAATAGCTGATATGAGGATTGCCGTTGCTGTCAAGTGTAAGGGAGGTAAAATATCCTACATCACCAACTCTATCTACTGTTTCTATGTGCCAATGTGGTGTAATTACAATTGTGGTGGTGGTTGTTAGATTACCACACCACTCATCATAATCAGGGCAGCAGTCACCATAATAATCACACAACGAATCGCACCAGCACCCCCCCTCACCTTCACCGCCACAGTGGCCTTCACAAGTTTGTTTAATTGTTGTAGTGGTTGAACCAGTTGTATTTGTGGTGGACTGTGACCCATTTCCAACTGCTATTCTCCGAGGCCAACAAAACTGACTATTGCCCCTATTAAAACTTCCCCATTTAGCAACAAACTGCCCGTCAGAGGTGAACTTCTGGATGCAGTAGTTCCACTCATCTGCAACGTAGACATCAGCTGCAAAAGCAGTACCGTTGATAGCAAATAATACAGTTAAGACAAGAAAAAACATTTTTATTTTTGATGATAATGTTTTTTTGTTACTACTCATTTACTTTGATAATGAAATTAATCTCTATATAAGGAAATATCTTTAGTAAAGAAACCAGAACTCTAGGATAAACACTACTATAAGCATTCTTCTTTTTTATCCAAATAAAAAACTGCCGAGTAATATGCTATTTAGTAAACTCTTTCATCCCCTCTTTAAATTTACGGATAAGTAGTTTATTTCCTCCCATTTAAATATACGAAGAACGGCATATATTCTTACAAAAAATTCTTCAGAAATTAGAAATTAACTCATCTCTTCTCTTAAAAGTTACTTGTTGCTAACTCTCCTCTTGAATAACGTTGTAATTATTGAATATTCCTGCAAATAGGAGACTGCCGATACCATTCTATTGAGTATACTGCGGCAGTCCAACCTTTATAAAACCATTTCTAGAAACATGTTACTACTGATTTATTAATCTCCAATAGAAATCAAACTTTCCATCCCTGATTTTTCACGGTCTTGATTTTTCAGTTTATCCTATTTACGTACACCATTAAATCACAAGCAAAGGGGTGTTTCGGTAGAAAAATCTGCTATAGACTGATTTAACATGAAAATAATTGTATTGTATGGTTAATTAGAAAAGCTTATCAGCTCTATCTCAATTTAAATAGAATCAAAATCCTAGATGAGATACAATAAGTAGGTATTCAGCAAGTAGAGAAATTAAACATTCAGAAGAGCTATTTGAAAGAAGAAACTCCAAATTATTTATAAACTTGTACGAAAAGCATAAAATATAAAATAATACAACAATAAAATTTAAAATCTTCTGATTTTTGACTTCAAAATCTCTAATTTACACTGTGAAATCTTTAAAGTGTTGAATAAATCAACACAACTCTACCAAAAAGAAGGGTATCTTATACTGTCCCTGTCTAGAAAAAAGTGGAAACTTACATTAACCTTTTTCCATAAGCCTGTTCTGTAATAAAGATAATTCGAGCCATCAACAAAAAATCTACAGCATTTCTATTGAGGAGCTAGTAAAGTGAAAATGGAAATAATCTATTTTAAGGATAGAATCAATATCTAGTAGGCAGTATTAACAGCCAAAAAGTGTAAATAACTTTCATTATCGGAGGTGTGTTGCAGGCTGGGATTTATTGTAAGATAGATCTGAGACTGTCGAAAAAGTTCAATTTTGCCATTTTTGTGAATATTGCACATAGTAAAATCAAATAGTTACAAAGTACAAAATCAGTGTTTTAAGGTTTTTAGTCTTTCAATAATCGAGTAGTATGGTAGTGTTAACATTTAGTGGACAAATCGAAACCACCATATATGGTATGTGGTATTAAAGTAAGGTTTGTTAATACAACGGGAAAAATTGCAGCTCCCAGCATTACTGTTGAGGAGTATATTTTGGAGAACTGTGCCATACATAATAATCAGTTATCATACCCTCCTAACCCACTAAAAGCTAAAATGGTACAGAGAAAACATAAAGTCGACTTGACTTACATAGTGAACTATGGTAAATACATACTTAACCTTGGTTTATTTGCTTTAATCATTTTATTGTCAGAAGAAGAAAAGCGGTTTCTTTAAACCACCTCTTTTTTACAGTGAAATGCTTGGTAGATAGTTTCAAGGCAATCTGTAAAGAAAGGAGGTGTTTTTGTTTATGACTAAAGGAACCGTGAAATGGTTTAATGAGAGAAAAGGTTTTGGGTTCTTGTCACGAGCAGACGGAGATGATGTGTTTATACATTACTCAAGTATCCAGAGTTCGGGGTTTAAGAACCTCACCGAAGGACAGTCTGTAGAATTTGAGGTGCAAGATGGACCTAAAGGTCCTCA
>SMTZ1_10016929_pt1 | contig 11391 bp, 9 predicted proteins | sample DeeMarSWOR136_30_FD_25667 | JGI IMG/M metagenome (IMG submission 25667)
AGACTCCACAGGAGCTTTCCATCGGCCACGCCAATCCCCACGATGCTTTTCTCCGCCAGCGTCACTATCTGCTTCGTGCCTCCCACGGTCAACAGGGCAGGCGATGCATACTCCGGGCCTTCGCCGGACCACCGCCACTTTTCGTCGCCGGTGGCCAGGTCATACGCAATGATCGCCCCGTTACCCTGTCCGCCGAGATGCGCGATGACCATCCCGTCCACGATGATAGGCGACATGGCCGTGAAGAACCTGGGTACGACCTTGGGGAACGGGTCCTTACGCCACATGACTTTGCCGATGGTGGCGTCCAGACAGGATAGGACCCCGCCAACGCCTATTGTGACGACCTTACCATCCGCCACTGCCGGTGAGCTTCTGGGTCCCGGATGCCGGGCAGCCGCTCCGGTCACGGCTTGCGCCGCGTACTTACTACTCCACAACTCCTTTCCGTTGCGTGTATCCAGACAGAGAATAACCTCCTCGTCGCCCTGTCGTGTGAAGACATAGAGCTTGTTGCCAACCAGAGCCGGCGTTGCATCGCCCGCGCCCACGGTGACTTTCCACTTTTGCGTAAATTCCTTTGGCCATTCCTGTGGTGCGGTGAATCCACTCACCTTCCCATCCCGATTGGGTCCTCGCCACTGCGGCCAATCCTGCGCGAAAACACAACTGGCGATGAGCAGAACCACACAGCCTACCATCAAAACCGTCGATTGATTTGTGTTTTTCATTGTAACCTCATTTCCATTCCTGCTGAGAAACCCGCACCGAGCTGCACACACAGCAACAGAATACCGCTGCGGGCCTGTCTATTAAACTCTAATCCGCTCCGGGCGATGTGTCAATATTATTTATACAAAAAATTCATGGAAAACTTCCTCAACCTTCTTGATTGTTCTGTGAAAAACAAGGGTGTTGCTCCCGAAAATTCTACTTTGTTTATTCGCGAGGTTTCACGTACAATCACCAATTATCGCGAAACCACCCCAAATAATACCAATTACAGATTGAAAATCCTGCAGAATGTTTTACAATCTACATCGCAGCATTGCTGCCATAGCGTAGTGCTGCAATAACGTATTGTCGGCTTGACGCTAACGGTCTTCCATGTTACACTTCTCTTGCTGCTCAGGTAGGAAAACGCACCTGTGCAGGCAGGTTTTTGGCTGGTTACTGATTTGCCTGACTTTGAAAATGGAATTGGAGAAACGACCATGACTGAATTGAAAATGAAACAATCTAAGATCATATCGAGACGCACGTTTTGCCGGTCAGCAATTACCGCAGCTGTGGCGCTCCACTTTACCAGGCCGTCCGCTGCAGCGTCGCAGATGAACCCCGCCCGTCGAAGACGGGGCGGGGTGAAGAATAGAGTCAAATTCTACAAGAACTTAGGGCACGGCCACATCGGCGTCAAGGCCAATCAGCGGCAGGCGCTGGAGTATGCGGTGAAATATGGCTTTGACAGTATCACACCCAATCTGGGTGAGTTTGAAAACAAGTCTTCCGCGGAGATTCGCGAATGGGTGGAGACAATGAAAGAAAAGGGCGTTCGATATGGTGCCAGCGGCCTGCCTGTCGGGTTTCGCAGAGATGAAGACCAATTTCAGAGAGACCTCGCGCGGCTGCCCAGGCAGGCGAGTGTTTTGAAGCAATTGGGCGTGAAACGCATGGCGACCTGGATTCCGCCCGGCCACAGGGAACTCACGTACCTGCAAAATTTCGAGCAGCACAAAAGACGCCTCCGCGAAGTGGCGAAGGTGCTTAGAGATAACAACATCCAACTGGGTCTGGAATTCGTTGGGCCTCGAACATCCCGGGCACGAAATCGTTTTCCCTTTATATGCACTCAGCTTGGCATGATGGAACTGGCCGAGGCAATCGGAACAGGAAACGTAGGCCTTCTGCTGGATAGCTGGCATTGGTACACCTCACATGGAACGGTGGAAGAACTGTTTCAGCTCTCGAACAACGACGTCATACACGTTCACGTCAACGATGCCCCATCGGGCATCCCGGTCGATGAGCAAATCGATAACCGGCGCAAGCTGCCGGTGACAACAGGGGTGATCGACCTGAAAGGATTTATCAACGCTCTGGTAAAAATCGGCTACGATGGGCCGGTTGAATGTGAGCCCTTTGACCAGGAACTGCGCAAGATGGAGGCCAATGCAGCGCTGCAAAAAACCATCGCATCACTTAACCGCTTGTGGGATTTGATCACCGTTTGACCAAGCCAAGCGGGCAGTGCCGAATAGACGCGCATAATGTTATCGGGGAATTAAACATTGGTTTGTTCGGCCCTTAGGAAGCTGACGCCGCTTGAGTCCAGCGCTACGTCAGTTCCCTCCGCCCAGTCGCTTTGCCGCTTCAAAACCCTGCCGGGGCAACCATCCTGCCCAATGCCCAATCACACACCCCTATTTTGCAACCACGATGGAGGGTCTCAGCGTTCCAGGATGTCCCGCATGACAAAGCCTGGCACCCACCGAGCACTACAAGCCCCGCAACGGCATGAACGCTGCGCAACATCATCTCTCTGCGATTCTGCAGTAAGGGCCTTATTCCGGTACCTCCATAACTACGCGGAAACCCGTTTCTCTAAGCTGATACGACTGCGGTGCGCTGTTGCGAGCGGCACTACGGCAGCCCCGTGCGAAGTGTCCCCAGGAACCGCCGCGGACAACCATATATGTGCCTTTTGATGGGCCGGCCGGGTCGGTGACTTCTTCTTGCGGGTAATCGGCTTTGTATATATCGTTGCACCACTCTGATACGTTGCCGTGCATATCGTGCAGGCCCCAGGCGTTCGGTTTTTTGGTAGCGACAGGGTGAGTCTTTTCTTCGCTATTGGCTTCATACCACCCCATTTCGCCGAGACTACCAGTGCCGGCAAACGCCCCGGTTTCACCAGCTCTGCAAGCATATTCCCACTCGGCCTCAGTTGGGAGCCGATAAGTTCTGCCCTCTTTGTGGCTGAGCTTCTCGCAGAATGCGACGGCGTCCCTCCACGATATCTTTTCCACCGGCAGGTTATTCCCTTTGAAGTTGGAGCGGTTGACGTCCATTATGGCCTCCCATTGGGCCTGCGTAACCTCGGTGGTACTGATGCGGAAGGGCCTGGTCAGGCGGACGGCGTGCGGATATTCATCATACTGGCGGTTTTGCTCCTGTAAAGAACTCCCCATGATGAACTTACCGGGCGGAATGTACGCCAAGTTCATGCCGACCGAATTGGTGATTATCTGACCGGGGTCAGGAATATCCCCTACGTCCAAGAGCCACGTGGGCCTGGCCGGGTCGTCTGTCTCGCCAACGCCCCAGAATCCGCCGGCAAGAATCAGATAATCGCCGATCACTCCGCCACCTCCACAGCAACGCGCTTCGGGCAGGGCAGGGATTCCAAAAAACACCTGGTGCTTCATGTCGAAATAGCCCGCTATCTTTGTTCTTCGATAATGGGATTGCCCACCACAGACAAGGAGCTTCTCTGCGTGGTATGCGCTGCTTGTACACTGAGTCAGAAAGAAGAGCCTTGGCTGGATTCGGGGTGTGTCTATTTTTGTCCATGTATTCGTGGCCGGCTGGTATTTCAAGAGACCGTCAGCCCAGCCGTAGTCATTCATATCGTGGAAGCCGGTCTCATACGTAGCGCCGTGAACGATGTAGATGTTGCCCTTGTAAGTGCCGGCGGCGGCATAGCATGCGCCCTCCGGTGCATTGGCTAATCGGCTATAGCCATTCTTGGTGGGATCATAACAGTAAAAGTCGAGAAAATTCCGGATGACTCCTTTAGCTGTTCCGTTTATTCTCTGGTATCCTAATCCAACATAGATTAAATCTCCTACCGTAGTGGCAACACCATTCATAGCCTTTACGGGTAAAGGTGCTATCGCAGCCCAGGTATCCGTCGCCGAATCATAGGCCCATGCCTGATTCGTCGAGACCGCACCATTGCGCATCCCGCCAAAAACGTAGATTATGTTTGCATACACGGCCACCATAGGCCAGCCGACTTCAGCCGGTATGTCCGCGCCCTTAGTCCACGAATCGGTGGAGAAATCGTATATCTGCAACCTTCGCGAGGTTTTTGTCCAGTTTGCGGTCTCACAGCCCCCAATGACATACAGCCGCTCATTGACGACGGCCCCACCGTGGCCATATACACAGTGGGGAATGTCGGCTTTTACTTGCCACTTGGCTGCTAAGGCCGACTGCGGGATAATCGCCAGCACGATGGTCAGAAACACAACCAGTCCTTTGCTTTTCATTTCGTCAGCCTCGAACTATCTTTGCCTAATCGTCACGCCTCTTAGTCGAAGACCCCTTCCAACAGGGCAGGCGTGCATATCCGCATTGGTTTATGCTTTCAGTTGTTTGACTACATCTGATTCCAGCTTTTCGTTGGCTTTGATCATTTCATCCCAAGTGACTTCGCGTCTGCTGTAGGAAGCGATGCGTCCGAGGACCGAGGCCAGATTGCTTCGGACACTCGGAGCCACGGTGGTGTTGGCAAATCGGCCTTTGGTAATGTTGTCATAGAATTCAGCGATGTTGGCAGCCGTGCCTTCGGGGTACAAATTACCGGTGTCGCCGCCCTTGTAAGGGTTTCTGCCCCGAATAGATACGTTCCCGCCGTAATGGGTATCGATTGTCCCTTTAAGACCGTAGATACGGCAGCCAGTATCACCATAACCTTCGCCAAACTGTTTGGCGTTGACCAGGACCGGTACGTCCTGCGGGAACCGATAGGCCACTGCAAAGCAATCCCAAATGTCACCGTGTTTGTAGTGGTGGCGTCCCCCAGTACCATAGGCACTGACAGGGTCGGTGTCCAGAATCCATGTAGCAACGTCAATCGAGTGGATACACTGCTCGACAATGATGTCACCGGAGAGAATCCTATCCATTCCCCAGGCCTTAAGCCGAGCCTCAGGGTCGTTGGGACGCTCTCGAAGGAAGTGCTCGACTGGGTTCCAGCTATTCCAGACGTCGCCGCCGTTGAAACAGGCCTCGCCAAAACCGATGTGGCCTATATCACCATAATGGACGCGTTTTACTGCCTCACGGAAAAATGTATTTGCGCGGGTCTGGAAATCGGCAAAGAAGCCTAGCTTTTTGGACGTTGCTTTTGGGCCGAGTTGGCCAATGAGCATACAGCCGGGGACATCGACCGCAATAGGCTTAGCCAGGATCACATGGACACCGGCGTCCACCGCGGCGGCGGCCTGCTCCGGGTGAAAATACGGAGGCGTCTCAATTGCGACCGCGTCCAAATCCTGCTCAAGGAGCTTCTTATAGCCCGACAGGGTCGTGTAACGATGTGATTTCGCTATCCCGAACTTCTCGCCAAATTCATCGACTCGGTCCTGGAAGTAGTCTGCAGCAGCCATGATTTCATACCCTCCGTGTTTGGCAAACAAATCAGCGATCCATTTGCCTCGCATCCCACAGCCGATCAGGCCTAACCTGATCTTCGAGCCGGCTTCTGTGCCGCGGACCAAAGCTGGCTTCACTACCGTAAAAGACATTGCCGCGGCACCGGCACGAGTGATAAACTGACGACGGCCAATTCTATCACGGCCATGAATAGGCCTTGGTGTGTTTTGTTTTGGAAACATATGCTCATCCTCCTTTCGCATCTTCATATACAGACAGTACTAAGCTTCCACACGATTCTTTATTTCGTGGCTATCATAACCATTCTGTTCAAATATCTCAATATACTTTTCTTTTTACGATGAGAGACGGCTAAACAAATGAGAGTGCCGTCTTTGCCTTTTCAGCACCGGCTCGGTCTTTGCCAGCCATTCGAGAGAACGCGCATTGCACCCCACACACAGTTGCTTGCCACAAAAGGCTTGAGATTATAAGAAACAGTGTTATTATATCTTGTCGTTAGAAGACATTTAAGAATATTTCGACAGGACAGAATCATATCCAGGGAAAAAACCGCTATGAAAACAAGTACTAAAGCCACGCGATGCAAATCCCTCAAAACAGGGGCCAGCCACGCCAGTGGACTGCTAATATTTGGAGTTCTGGTTTTGGCTTTCACCATGGCTTCAGACCAAGGCTGGGGCGCTATGACGAGTGCAGCAAAGGTCGTTTCTTATCCCGCACCTGCCGGTGAAGCCTTGTCGTCCGATTATGAAGTGCAGGCAGCGGGTCAGCAGGTTGACGTATATATGGCCCGCGTTCTCGACCCGCCATTCGCAGGGAAGCGATGGGACCACGGCGGTTCGTATTCGTTTGCCAACTTCGACATCTCAGGACGTGTCGTGGTCCGCATTGTATCCCAGCGGCCGCTTAGGAACGCGGTTATCCGCCCCCAATCGTTCGGGGTCCAGCCAAATCTGGAGGATGACTATACTCTGAACCTGACGTTGGATAAACCGCGAAAGTTCAGTATAGAACCGGATGGTAAAAAAGGCCCCCTGCTGCTGTTTGCGAATCCCCTGGAGACAGATGCACCGAAGCCCAGCGATAAGGGCGTTGTTTACTTCGGCCCCGGGGTACACAAGCCAGAGAAAATCGTCTTGCACAGCAACCAGACCCTTTACCTTGCCGGCGGAGCCGTCGTGAAGGCCGAGGTGCTGGTCAAAGGAACCAACATTCGGATTCGTGGGCGAGGCATTCTGGACGGCTCCGACTGGCAGTGGCGCAAAGGCCCGGTGGGCAATCTGATTGCGATTCGCAACAGCGCCGACGTCGAAGTGAGTGACATCACGCTGCGCGGCTCTTCCCACTGGACCATCGTGCCCAGGAACAGTCAGCGAGTTACTATCCGGAATGTGAAGCTCTGCAACTCCCGCGTCCAGAACGATGATGGCATCAACCCATGCAACTCCCAGGATGTGCTGATTACCGATTGCTTCATTCGGAGCGATGACGATTGCGTTGCCCTTAAAGGGCTCGACTTCAGCGCGCCGAACAGCAACGTTGAACGAATTACGGTGGAGAACTCTGTTCTCTGGTGCGACCGGGCCCGCATCTTCCTGCTCGGACACGAGAGTCGTGCCGCGTTCATGTGCAACGTGACCCTCCGGAATCTCGACATTGTCCACTTCAGCATGACGCCATTCCTGTTGGAGCCGGGTGAGGACATGCGGCTGGAGGACATCACGATTGAGGACATCCGTATCCACGGCTGCGTCCGGTCGTGAACCAGTATATGCGCAAGAAGGTGCCCGGATTCATCCGCAATGTGCGGTTTAGAAACGTAACGGTGGAAGGTCAATCCGGCGATTACCTTGTGCAGATGGAGGGAGCGGACGCTGAACATGATGTTCGTGACGTGACCTTCGAGAATGTTTCGATAGTGGGCTCGAAACTAACGGAAGGATCCAGGCGAGTGCGTATCGGCAAGCACACCGAAAACGTGCGCTTCCGTGAGGAGGCTCAGTAAAGGGATGTAATGTTGTTGAGAAACATGCCTTTTCCCTCCATAAAAGCAAAAAAGAGCTTTTACCCAGAAGGTAATGCTTGTATACTATGTGGTAATGAAGAAAGAACGATTGACAAAGTCTTTTATAGAAATAGTTTTTATTCTATCCGGCATTTTTCTTTTACTCGGAGAAACTTACGGAGCCGACTCGAAAGGTCCGTACACCCCGTTAGAAGCCGACGGATTACTTCTAACGGGGTACACTCGAAACAATTCGGAAAATAATAGCCGACAAACATCCAAAACTGCTTACAAACAGGTAAGCAGGATAACTGCTGGTCCTTCGAGTTTTACACCTGACATGACTTTCGAAGAGGCAATTAACATTTTGCGTAATTCAACCGTACCTAAATTAAATATAGCAGTGCTTTGGAAAGATTTGGAGGAGAACGCGGACATCTATAGAGATACTCCTATTGGAATTGATGGCGTTTCAAAAGTGCGTTTACGCACACACTTGAAACTCTTGTTAATGTCGGTCTCAGCAGGTAGTGCAGAAAAATTGGGATATGTAGTTGAAGACGGAGTTATAATTATTGCAACACAAGGCTCTTTACCCAAGAAAATGAAAACTCGTGTTTATGATATAAGTGATTTAGTCAGCGCACCTGCTAATTTTCGTCTTATGCCTGGACTTGGTATGCCTTTTGGTTATGGCCAAATGCCTTATGGAGGTATGATGCCCTATGGCGGTAAAGGTTATAGCCGGTATCGGAATCAAAGACGGGGATTTTGAATGAAGCCGACTCTGTTGATTTTGGCGGCAGGTTTGGGTACTCGCTACGGTGGACTTAAGCAAATCGATCCCGTTGGTCCCAACGGCGAAATAATTATCGATTACGCTATCTATGACGCCATAAATGCCGGATTTGGCAAACTCGTTTTTGTGATTCAACACTATTTTGAAAACGCTTTCAAAGAAAAAATCGGCAGCAAGTTTGATAATCTTGTCGAAACAGCCTACGCGTACCAGGAAGTGAACACCTGCCTTGGTGACTTTGAACCACCCAAAGACCGCGACAAGCCCTGGGGCACAGGGCATGCCATACTCGTTGCGAGGGACGTAATCCACGAGCCTTTTGCAGTTATTAATGCCGATGACTACTACGGACCCAATTCGTTTAAGACAATGGCCCAATTTCTCGGAAAGAAAGACCTTTCCAACAATGAATATGCGATGGTTGGCTATACGCTCAGAGACACTTTAAGTGAATACGGACCTGTCTCCAGGGGATTATGCGAGTGCGATGAACAGATGTTCTTAAGGAAGATTGTGGAGCGCAAAAAGGTCGAATATACTGCGACTGGTGCCCGCTATTTTGAAGATGACGGAACGGAACGCTTGCTGACCGGTAATGAAATTGTATCGAGGAATCTGTGGGGATTTCAGCCAACAATCTTTCATCATCTCAAAGTACAATTTCAGCGATTTCTCAAAGAGCGGGGCTGTGATAGGAATGCGGAACTATTCATACCTACGGTGGTAGATGAACTCGTAGAAGAAAAAAAAGCTACAGTGAAAGTCCTGCGCACGAATGACGAATGCTTCGGAGTTACTTTTCGTCGGGATGCAGTCATAGCGACAAGATGTATTCGTCTGCTGATAGACCAAGGTCTTTATCCAGAGAACCTTTGGGAGCAATCGTGAAACACGATATCAAGTCAATCGTAAAACACTTTTGTATTAGCGGCCAATTGACTGAAATAAGGCCTCTGCTCCGTGGTCACATTAATGACACATACGTCCTGACTACCAAGAAAAACGAGCATATTGTCCGATACATACTACAACGAATAAATCACACTGTCTTCAGGGACCCTCCTTCAGTGATGGGAAACATTATCCGTGTTACCGAGCATATACGCAGCCGGATGCAGAGAATTGATCTGGGCCGGGCATCTCGCCAGTTGACCGTTATCGACAGCGATGATGACACATGTTTTCACAAAGATGCCCAGGGCGGCTTTTGGCGCGTATACAATTTCATAGAGGACGCTGTTGCGTACGATACTATTGAATCTGCCGAGCTGGCATATGAAGCGGCACGAATGTTCGGTTGGTTCCAGAAGATGCTGGTTGACCTGCCAGGGCCGGCTCTGCACGAGAGCATTTGTGATTTCCACAATACTCCTAAACGCTTTGAGACTCTCCAGCAAATCCTCAAAGAAGATACCTGTAATCGAGCTAAAAATGCAAAACCCGAAATCAAGTTTTTGTTTGATAACGCGGCCATCTGTGACGTTTTGCTTAATTTAGCAGGCAAAGGTAAAATCCCAGTTCGGGTTACGCACAATGATGCGAAGGTCAACAATGTGATGTTAGACACAAATACGAACAAGGGGGTCTGCGTAATTGATTTGGACACTGTTATGCCGGGCCTTTCGATATATGATTTCGGAGATATGGTTCGCACTGGAACCGCTTTAGCTGATGAGGATGAACGCGATTTATCAAAAGTAGCCATGAATTTACCAATGTTTGAAGTTCTCGCACGAGGTTATGCCGAGCAAAGCAAACATTTTCTCACATCCACCGAGAAAGAGCACTTGGCCTTTGCTGCAAAGCTAATCACCTTTGAACAGTTTATCAGATTTCTTACCGACTATCTGGCAGGTGACATCTACTACAAGATTCATCGCGAAGGACACAATCTCGACCGCAGCCGCACACAGATGAAACTGGTACAGTCGATTATCGAACAGGAAGAGGCCATGAACAGAGCGGTCGAAAGGGTTTTCAACGGGTAGATTGTTATGATGAGCAGGCGAGAAAGATTGATGGCTACGTTGAACGGTAAGCTGGTTGACAGGCCCGCAGTTAATTTCTATGAAGTAGGTGGATTCCAGATCGACCCATCGGACCCGGATGAGTTCAATGTCTATAACGACCCATCCTGGCAGCCATTGCTTCAACTTGCCGAAGAACAGACAGACCTTATTCGTATGCGCAGTCCCGTCAAATCGCGCTCCCATGAAGTTGACATTCCTCCCTGCCAGCCGGATGCCGGCAATATCCTTGACGAATTTTTCAGTGTGAATGAGTATGTGGAGGACGGATACCGTTTCAAACGAATAACTTTGAAAATCGGCGGTAGAAATATGACGGCGCTGACCCGCCGAAGCCCCGAAGCTGATACCCTCTGGACGGTGGAGCACCTGCTCAAGAACCCGGAAGACCTTAAGGCCTATCTGGAACTTCCCGATGAAATATTCGCCGAGGATGTCGATGTAACCGGCCTCGTAGAAGAAGACCGGGAGCTGGGCGACCGCGGTATCATAATGGTTGATACCGAAGACCCAATTTGCGCTGCGGCGTCTTTGTTCAGTATGGAAGACTTTACCATAATTGCATTGACTGAGCAAAAGCTCTTCCATCGTCTGCTCGAAAAGCTTTCCGGACATATACAGGCCAGAACCGAGAAGACTGCAAAGGCATTTCCCGGTCATTTGTGGCGCATCTACGGGCCCGAATATGCCACCGAACCTTACCTGCCGCCCAGTCTTTTCAAAGAGTATGTGGTCCGTTATACCGGGCCGATGGTTGAGGCAATTGCCAAGCACGGCGGTTTTGCGAGAATTCATTGTCACGGCAGGATTCGGGCCGTTCTTGATTACATTGTCGAAATGGGCGCGGCTGCCATCGACCCAATTGAACCCCGATATAGAGAACAGCGAGCCGGCTGAGTTTGAAAAGATCGTCGAAAAAGCCCTGATAGATGGGACCAGCGGCCAGGGCAAAGGCTTTGTCCTGATGCCGTCCTCGGCCCCGACCGGCCGGAAAATAACTCCCGGAATGATGACAAATTATGAAACGATGGTGCGGCTGACCAGCAGGTTTAACTTGTGAGGGCAGAGGACAGAGGACAAGCCCCCTTAGAGTATAAGGCACTCTAAACAAAGGGATAGACCCCATTAGAGTAAACCCCCGATGAAAAGACTCGGGT
>SMTZ1_10006940_pt1 | contig 11390 bp, 10 predicted proteins | sample DeeMarSWOR136_30_FD_25667 | JGI IMG/M metagenome (IMG submission 25667)
AAAATTAAACAGGCTGGCAGGACAAAAGGGAATGTCATCCAGGCTATCTAAACAGAGCGAATTTGGTTAGGATATTAAATTTAATCGCTTCAAATAATTGCTCGTAAGTCCAATTATTGCTTTGCATGAGAATAATGGAGGAGACCATGGCATTAATTGGCGAATTGGGACGACTCTTTTTGTCCGAATATAATTTAGCAAATATATCTTCAGGAATGTTACAGAAAATGAGATTGTAGAAATAGTATTCGCTGGATTCTTTGACTTCTTGCTGTTGCATTTCGCACCTTGAGTTGAACAATCCAAATAAATTTTTCTAAACATGACTGGTATTTTTTCTGAACATTTCTGAAGCGCCTATTAAGTCAAAAGGTTAATAAGAATTATTTACTGAATATAATAATTTATTTTAACTTATGCAAGTAAAATACCTTTTTAGAGTGAACTCATTAATAATATTACAAATGCTATCCACTTCTTAATTCGACAAAGAAAAAGTTAGTAAATAAAATATAATAAATTTTAGATTGAAACAAGGATTTTTTGATTCCTCCAAAACTCGGTAAATTCACGGCGCCTTAGTCCTTCTAATCCTAATTCGCCAGTTTTTGGATCCAGTGTGATTTCCCATTGCTCCATCGTGAGCGCACCAATAATCGCATCTAACTCATGGCCATCTGCTTTTCCTATTTCATCTACAGGTATTGCTTCTGTATCAAACGGAAACTCTTCGATAGTTCCATCGATCAAATATTTCTCTTCAACATCAATCATCTTTCCACCTAAAGCAACTCGGTAAGATGCTCTCACTTTCTTTTTAACACTATTTAGTAAATACTCACTGAGAACATAAGTGTACATAGCCCCCGTATCAAAAAGCGCTACTACATTTCTACCTTCTATCTCTATATTTTTTATTATTCTAATGATCATATCTCCGACTTCTTTGGGGATTGTTGTAAATTCAATCACTTTTAATATAATAAAATATTTTTATTTGTCAACAGTTATTTTTTAAAACTTTATGGAACTGACTTGTTAAATATAGCATACGCAGTAAAATAGGCTGCTTATGGTGGTTTAATCTTTATCCAATTTTGTATGCTTTGAACTCGTTCTTTTGTTTCAGCTACGATTGTGGGACCGTGGAGCTTTTTGCTCGTAACTCATCAATTCCTGATACTTAGGAATTGCTTTCAAAACTTAAAACTTAGCCACTTTAACCTCACAAGTTATTATTTTTCAGCAATAAAAAAATTAAAAATGTTGGAGTCATTTAATTCCATCCCCTGAACAATTACCCCAGATTGAATAATTTGATAATCGCTGGGGTTACAGCAATTAGAGAATTCACATCAGCAATTAAATCATTTTTTCGCTGACCCCAAACGATTAGAGGAACGGGATTGCAGGTATGTGTTTTTATCGAAAGGTCTTCGATGTTGCCATGGTCGCTGGTTATGATAATCAATGAATTCGTAAGATCGGTATTGTTTAAAACTGTAAAAATAAATCGCTCCAATTGGACCAGCAATTGACGTGCAAAACTCATATCTTGAGAATGACCGGCTCGATCAGTTTTAAAATATTCATAAAGGCAAAAGTCGTAATTTCGGCTGGCTTGTGCTAATATCTGCCCTGCCTTTTCAGCAGTAAATTGTGGAACATTAAAGCCTCTTTTAATTAATTCAAGATTGGTGAAATCATGATAAATCGCTTGTTCAGATAATAGATCATCAAAGCTGAAAAATCGAAGTCCGGCTTTCCAATTTGCAATACTGGTTACTGATAAATAACGAATCAAAGCCTCCGGTCCTTTTTTAAAAAAAATAGGGCGATAAACATTAATAAAAGCAGGATGCTTTCCCATGTTTTTCAATTTCAAGTGGATCGAATGTTTCTCCAGAAGGAGGCGCAATTTCTGATTCGGAAAGCCGCTCAGGTGGGCGTTTAATAATTTAGCTGTATTAATCCCGGTAAATAATGCTGCCTGTCCAGTTGCACTTTGAGGGATGCCCGGCACCCCTAACTGAACCTCAATCGGTTTGACAATGCCGTCAAATAAAACTTTTTTGGGAAATGAGTCAGTTAGAAAAATATTAAATAATTGAATTTCACTGTGAGCGCAAGGATTTGTCAACAAATTATTTTCACTAATTCCCAATCCATCAATAAAAATGAACACAATTCTCATGCTAATATATCTTAACTAATTTTGAGTTGGTATAATAATGATATAAAATATCGCGATAATTAAAACCCTCCAATGCCATCATAGCAGCGCCAGTCTGACACATGCCCACGCCATGTCCCCAGCCTGCCCCGTTAATAATAAAATCATTTCGATCACGATCCACAACAAAGCAGGAACTGTAAAGGTAGTTCCGCGAAAGTACTCTCCTTATTTCCAATTCTTTTTCGATGATGATCGTTCTTCGGGTTCCGCGAATCTCTATTTTTTTCAAACGACCCGAAACTCCTCGTTCCAGAGGAATAATTTCAATCAACGAACCAATATATTCTCCAGTTCTATCTGCAATGATATTGCTAAGTTCTTCCTTTGAATATCGGACGCTCCAGCGGAAATATTTCCTGGTATAGTTTAAAGATTCAGGAACCTGTGTTCGCGTGGTATTGCAGTAAACATCAGGACTGCTTTCAATCCATTGGCGGACGTGCGAGTCACTTTCTAAATATCCCTCTGGAAATGAATCCGATAACCTTGAATCCAGCTTGCCCCTCAGATAAACCTGAGATTCACCGTCCCACGCATTTTCATTGTTTTCTGAGTGACCACCACATACACCAGCATAGAATGTCTCACAAATAATGTCGTTATACATTAATACCTGTCCTCGAGTTCTGTCAACTGCCTCATTGACTCGAGCTGTTTCTTTATCCCTGCCACCATAAACATGACAATGAACCTCATCGCAGAGATCGAAAGGTGATAAACGATGTTGTTTATCAATTCGAGCCAGGGTGTAGCTCCGAGCTGCCACTGCCTGTGCCTTTAACGCTTCCAGCGGAAATTCTGAACTCATTTCAGAACCCACTACTCCTTTCAGATATACCTCGAAAGGAATTTCGTTTACAACTGTCAGCATCCCAAATCGATCAATCCAGAACTCCAATTGTTTCCGATAAGTTCGCTCCACCTCACGTTCAAAGTGAAAACCCTGACCAACCATAACCCTGACCGTAAATAGATTTCCTCGAACTCGAATTAATCCTGGCGATTGAAAATATTCACCAGTATCTTCATTGATTAAAATAACCTTACCGCCGGGGCGGGAATCGAAAAATGGTAGAATCGTTGTAAAAAATCGATCACTAATAGATTGCTGGTATTGTCTTGCTTCATATTCGGAATCGAAAAACGGTTCAAAAAAAATGTTGTATAAAAAAGTAGTCTCAAATTGACCACTCTGAAACTTCCGCTTTTTAACTTGCTTGATCACCGCAGAATATCCGTAATTTTCCAGATTAGCTACCAGGTTTTCGGCTTCGCTGCGATTACTAACTTCACGATAAAGTAAACGATATTTCAAATTGATCGATGTAGCATCAGCCAGCCTGACCCGCCAATGTCGTCCAGAATAATTGCTTGCCATCAATCGCCCATTTTGATCCCAGATGTCTAAATCATCATTGCTCATAAATGTCAATGATTCTAATTTTTCAGCGATTCCGATTCTCACATTCGGGCTGACTTCCGTAACATCAGGGGGTGGTGGAATAGGAGGAGGAGGATAATAAACAGCACATCCTCCGATAATAATAGCAATCAATATAAGAAACGAAAACGATAATTTTATTTTCACCTATCTGTCTCCTGTGTAAATATTTTAAAAAAATAGAAAGTTATAATAAATTAAAAAGTTGAAAAAATCAAGTGAAAAGTTGATAGTTTTGCAAATACTCAGTTACAAGTAAAGATGAAGATGGGGTCCACTTTAATTAAAATTCAACCAAATATTTAATTTATAAGATTGACATTTTACCAATATTTTTTTATATTAGTAACAACTTATTAGCCTCTTTCTGGAAGACATTTATATTACGGTAGTTAGAAGTTCCAGATCGACCTAAAAATTTTGAAGAATTTCAATGTCGGCTTATTGTTGTGATTGAGAATAAAGGGAAAGTTGTGGCAACCAGATCTTCTTTAAATGGAAAAGGGATATTTTTATATTTCTATTGGTGGAAGCGACTTTCGTTTAATGAAAAAATTTCAAAATCCACAGGAGGTCGATCAACAACACATTCATTTTGAAGATTCTAAAGATTTTAGAGTAATTAATACCATGAGCCAACACAACTCAACTTACTCAACTTACTTAACTTACTTAACCTACACAACTAACTTAACCAACAAGGAGCAAACATGAGCTTTCCAAAAGATTTTGTCTGGGGCGCTGCTGCTGCCAGTTACCAGGTTGAAGGTGCTGCTTATGAAGATGGCAAAGGACTATCCGTTTGGGACATGATGTGCCGCTGGAAGGGGAAAATCTGGCAGGGACAATCCGGAGACGTTGCCTGCGATCATTATCATCATCATGAAGAAGACGCCCGATTGATGGGTGAGATTGGTCTCAAAGCATATCGCCTTTCAATTTGCTGGCCTCGGATTTTGCCAGAGGGCACTGGAAAAGTGAATGAAAAGGGACTTTCCTTTTACGATAAATTAATCGATACCCTGCTTGAAAACAATGTCGATCCCTGGATTACATTGTTTCATTGGGACTATCCCTATGCGCTATTTTGTCGAGGTGGTTGGCTCAATCGGGACAGTGCTGACTGGTTTGCAGAGTATGCCAGAGTTATTGTTAACAAGCTTTCAGATCGAGTCTCTCATTGGATGACACAAAACGAACCACAGTGTTATATCGGTCTCGGCCATCTAAACGGATATCATGCTCCGGGACTAAAATTAAATTTCAATGAAATCCTTTTAGCTGCACATCACTCACTGCTTGCTCATGGGAAAGCCGTGCAGGTAATTCGATCCAATGCCAAATTAAAGCCGATTATTGGTGCTGCACCAGTGGGAGTGACTTTCTTTCCTGTTTCTGATAAAAAAGAAGATATTGAAGCAGCACGAAACTATATGTTTTCGATTCGAAACAAGGATTGTTGGAACAACACCTGGTTTACTGATCCCATGATTCTTGGCAAGTATCCCCAAGATGGGCTTGAACTTTTTAAAAAAGAGATACCAAAAATTCATCAAAATGATATGAAGACGATCTATCAGCCAGTGGATTTTTATGGCGCCAATATTTACCACGCCCAACGAATTCAGAATAATGATGAAAATGAACCTGAAATTGTGCACCATCCTGAAGGTCTTGGACACACAACAATGGAATGGCCGATCACGCCCGAAGCGCTCTACTGGGGTCCCTTTTTCCTCTACGAGCGTTACAAACTCCCTATTGTGATCACCGAAAACGGTATGGCAAATTGTGACTGGATTCATCTCGACGGCAAAGTCCACGATCCCCAGCGTATCGATTTTCTCACACGATACCTTCGAGAATACCAACGAGCGATTGACGGTGGCGTCGATGCCAGAGGCTTTTTCCTCTGGTCGATCATAGATAATTTTGAATGGGCGTTTGGTTACAGGCAGCGGTTCGGATTGATCTATGTGGATTATCCCACGCAGAGGCGGATTTTGAAGGATTCAGCGTATTGGTATCAAAAAGTGATTGAAACAAACGGGGGCATAATTTAGAATTAAAACAACAGGTTGCCTTGTAGTTCGCCAGCGAAGGGCAATCGGACCGACAATTTCACCTGCTCAGTGATGCAATTGGCTAATGATCAAGCACGGCAATCTTGATAAAAACAGAAAATAGGATGAAAGACAATTTTACTCCCTTATGTTTAATTCATTCTTTTTTCTTGTCTTTTAGTTGAAAATTTTATATATTTTATCTTCCATATTAAAAGTGGCAAGCGACATCCAATTTTAGGAATACTGTTGGAAATCGAAAACGCCATAAAGCTTCAAAAATTACCAATAAGAACATTTATATTTTCCAGATAGTTTTTTGAATTAAAATTTCGTTACCAAATTTGATTGATTATAGACCTAATACATTAGACATTTCACAAGTATGGCTGAATCTTGATATTAATTTTGTTAAAATCTTTATGCGCAATCACAGTTGCCTGAGTATAGATAGAAGGATAAGATTCATGAGGAGTAGAAATTGGGTGATTGGGCAAATTTGGAAATTTAAGTTTGGGAAATGAACAAAGAAAAAAGGATAATTATAAAAAGAATTAGAGACAGCGCTGGAAGTGTTGGATTTGTTTCCCAGCTCACAGCGGTATCTCCTTCCTGTCAGGCTGGATGATTATGAATTATGTGAAATGAAACAAAAAAAATTATCAGAGGGATTTATTTCTTGAAAATAAATGACTTAGTTGATTTAGTCCACTTATGAAAATTTTAAGAACTTAAATAGTGAACTTGCTGCCTTAGAATCCCGATTAAAGGAGATTTTCAACAACATCATAAATTTTGAATAGGATACACCTTTTAACGTTTAACGAGGAGTATATAAATATGCCTGACTCAAAAGATGGTAATTCATCTACGATTAAAATGCTGTTAGATATTTTGGAACAAGATCGACGACAGGTCATGCTTTTTGTAGTTTTATGTTTCGCTATTCCTTCTTTTACACTGTCCACTATACAAATATCTTCTACTCCATTTTTAATTCGAATATTTCTTGTTATTTCGTTAACATTGTTCATAACCAGTGGTATACTTTATTTTTTCTATTCACAACGTATCCATCATAAGCGTCTCAAGGGATTACAGAGCATTATTGACCAGGATGCCAGCTTGCTACGAGAAGAATTGTTTGGTTCAAAGAAAGGGATCTGGGCTAAGGCGGGAAATTTGTATTTAGCTGGTACAATCTCTATTAGCTTAGCATTTGTCAATTATATTTTATTTTTCATCCTATTTCTTTTTGAAGATGAAATATTTTAGAAATAAATGTTTAAGCTGGCTTGTGGAAGTTGCAAGGACAATTCACAAAATAATGGATGCTGGAACTTATTGGATTCTTCAAACCACAATCTACGGAATTAAGCACAACCAAAAAACTGATTTCAAAGAAATGAGGATAACATTTCCATGAAAAGATACATATTTTTTACCTGTGTATATTTCATTCTATCGATTTACTCATCGATTAACGCCCAGGTTTGCTTCCGATATGATGAACAGGAAACCTGCTCATCTTATCCGATTACAGATTTTCTGGTCAATTTTCCGATCCCTGGCATTGCCAGTCAACCAGAACGACATTTGGATTTGGCGACAAATTTGGGCTGGCTTTTTGAGGTGGATAAGCGTTGGGCAGTGGGTCCAGCTTTTTTTTTCAGTTCATATCTTAATGGAGGTTGGAATTCACAATTAGGCGTTTATTTGCGGATTCGTCATTATTTAACAAAAGACCTGCATCTGGATGTCTCGCCTGGTTTGATCATTTGGAATAGCCCATTACCTAAAGGATTCGCTGGTTATAGTAGTGAATTAGCTATTGGCTTTGGTGACTGGATCAGTCTAACTTCACGATTTGATTATATAAGAGCTTATCCAGAGGGCAATATTGAGGTGTTTCAAATCGGAGTAAAATTTGGCTCTTATGCTGGTCTTGGACTGTCGGGATTAGCAACAGTAATCGGTGGTATTTACTATTTTTTAAGTCGAATAGATTAAAAAATTAAAAATAAACAAAATAATGATTTGAAGCGGTATGGTTTGGATGCCTGGCTGGATGATTGTGAGGTATTCGAAAAGTACTTAAATAGTATTATTGAAGTAACTTAATGATAGAATCATAAACTAAGTTGAAAGGTATGAGCTTTTAGGATATTTTACTTGAGGGATTTAGCACAGCAGAAAAATTTTCTGAAGGAATGGATGGCAGTCAATACGGAAAAGCAATCGCTAAATATTTAGAATCCGGGCATGATTTAGAAACTTATATTAAATTGGCGATAAAATGACCAAGATTACCCAACGGAAAGTAGATAAATCTTTTGAAATTTATCTTGCGCTTTATCAAGCTATCACTGGAAACGAAGAGCAAAAAAAAATTCTTCGGACAATAAACAAAATTATTTCCAAAAAGATACAATTTTTCATTGACTTTCAATTTTGTACGTTATATATTATTTCGCCTGTTTAAAATTGGAGGATTAACAATGAGGTGGAAAATTATTTCTATTTGTTTGACTTTTGTATTCTTGAATATATTATTTAACTATGTTGCAAGAGCTGGCTGGCAGGAGAATAAAAAACATTATCCACGATTAATTTACGAATCTTCAGATTTGCCCATCATCCGTGCTCACTACGAAGCTGCCAGGCAAGGTATTGAGCCATATAAAACGCTCTGGGATCGAATCCAGAAGACAGCATATCGTTTACCAAAATTTGGTGTGAAGGAATGGGAACAGCAAAATGTTAATGGAAGTGTTATTAAAGCACGAGCCCTGCTTTACGTACTAACGGCTGAAAAGAATCATGCGCCATGGGTTCGAGATGGTTTAATCTCTATGTATACTGGCGAAGAGATACCAAAATATGGAATTACGAGTTTGACATTAAAAATCACTCCCTATAAAAATTTAAAATCCTCCGTCATGCAATCGATCCACATGGCACAGTCGCTTACACAGCATTGCCAGGCTTATGATATGCTGAAAGGAGCGGGATTTGATTTTGGGGCTTCGGAAACACAGATCAGAAATAATATCGCTACACTGGCAGATCGGATTTATAATATCTCCAGTTGGATTTCCAGTGGTGCAAAGGCGGCAGATCTATTACAGCAAGATGTTGAGGAGCAAAATAACTTCCAGTTGAAAATGATGTCAGCATTAGGAATGGCAGCGATTTGCTTGAACGACCATCCCGATGCTGAAAAATGGATGAATCGAGCGATGACTAAATTCTGGCAGGTTTTTACTGCCCAGACGACTCCAAATGGCGGTTATGGAGAAGGATCGTTTTACTTTCTCTATGCAGGCTTAAATTTCATGCCGTTCTTCCGTGCCTATAACCTCTTTATGGATGGGCAAGGAGGAACATACAATGGCTATCAGATTCCCAATTTTCTCACCGATGAGAGAGTCGCCAAAGTTTTGGATTGGCATATCAAGATTCGCATGCCTAACGGTGATCGTCCAGGTTATGATGATGGATACTATGCCCCATTTATGAGTGGATTTTTTGTGAGCGATCCGAATCTGTCGGGTTACGTAACATATCATTATTCTGGAACCAATCTGGGTGTTTTTGCCTGGGATTGGCTGAATTCAGAAAAAATGGAAGGTGGCTATGAGAACCGTTATTTTTCGTCGTTTGCGAATATGGATCTCACCGTTGATATTTTCTGCGTGTTTGATGCTAATATTAAACCCGTCGAACCACCAGGTTCCCCTACCTTATTCTTTCCTGATGCAGGAAATGTCGTGTTTCGCAGCGGGTGGGATAAAAATGCGATTTACATGTTTCTTCTTGGCGAAAAAGGCAATATGCGAATTATGGGCGGTACTCATGAACATCCCGATGCAGGGAGCTTTGTGATTTACGCCAATGGCGAGTTACTGGCACTCGATGCAGGTTATCCAGGATTTCCGCAGCATGATTTGGTGAATCAAGCAAAAAATCACAGTGTGATCCTTGTTGATGGTCAGGGACCTGTGGCTATTGATGCTGAATTGGGTGACTTTTTTGATACGCCTGATCTCGATTTTGCCTTGGTAAAAATGAGCTATAGTGGGGCAAATATCGTCAGAAATGTCGCTTTTGTTAACAATCAATATTTTATAATCATTGATCAGATGGATAGTGACCAGGCTCATGAGTTCACCTGGTTGCTCCATGGCAACGCTGGCGGTACTTTAGCCAACTCGTCCTTCATAAAAACCGAAAATGGGGGCATCTGGAAACGACCCAAAGCCAGCCTGGAAGCTTATGTGGTCAGCAATCAGGGCGTTCCGATATATGAAACAGGAGAGGATCATCATTCACTGACATTTGTATCTGGGAATAATCCGTTGCCGAAACATGCTTTTTTAAAGATGCGACAGACGGCACAGCGACTGCGTTTTCTCTCTGTTTTGACTCCGCTTCCCACCGGTGCGAGTTCTCCTACCTTGAAAGCGATCAATACCAGCGGCGGTTTCGCTCTCAGAATAGAACATCAAAATAGCGCTCCTGTTTTTTGCGCTGTTCGGGATGATTTAAATTTAATGAGTTTTGGTTCTAATCTTGCGAACATTGGCGAAATTGCAACTGATGGCGATATCGTTCTACTTGAATTTTCTCCAGCATCTGATCTGCCCAAGGCGCTATTTGCAAAGAATATGACGAAGCTTATGCTGAAAGAAAAGGCGTTTTTATCAGCGAAACAGAAGTGTAATGTTTCACTAATATGGGATGAAAAGCAGAATGTTTTCCATGGGGAAGTTCAGGGATATGATAATAATTCTCTAGTTTTAAAAATTACCGCACAAAATGTAAAAGTCTCTGGGGCAAAAAGCTTCACCTTTCTGCCAGGAAAGCAAATTTTGCAAATCGATTTTGAGAAATCAAAATCGTTTCGAATTGAAATAGTGAAATGATAAATTTGTCGTTCCCACTGATAATAAGATATCCACAGATGCTGTTTTTTAATTACTGAATAGTCATCTTATTGCCTAAAGAGCAAAAACTTTTTAGCTCTCAGAATTAAAAAAAGCAAAAATTCATTTCTGTGGGATTTCATTTCTGTGGGCAAATTCTTTTTCTTTTTGGTTCTGGCTTGACCAGGTTGGGTAATCTGGTAATTAGCAAATGAGTCTTGCTTTTTGACGATTCCATTAATCCTTTCCATTTTGCAATAAATTATCTACATTTTTTTTTGAATATTTCCAGTGAATTCGCTGTCAGGGTGATAAAGTGGCGCGTGGCGCATTGCGACGCGCTACGATTGGTTTACTTTTCATTCGCATCAAACTTGGATGGTTAAGTAAGTTGAGTATATTAAGTAGGTTATAGTGGGTTAAGTTATCATAAAAACAAATCATATCCAATGACCACTGCATGCCCCATCCCACATCCTCTATCCTATTTTCCCCATCCCTTTCTACCTATTACCATTTTTCCATTCGGATGAATCATAAATTTTTGCCATAACGATAAAAAATTTATTGCAAACACAGGTAATTTGTTGTATATTTTCTTATGAATTTCAATAAAGGAAATTGATAATTAATTATCATGAAACTAACTGAAATCCAAAAATTTCAACTCAATGATTTCTGCCATCGGAACCAGGTTGCGTTGTTCATTATTTTTGGTTCTTATG